>WLWD01005021.1_pt1 | contig 25561 bp, 17 predicted proteins | sample 6712731 | NCBI WGS metagenome assembly WLWD01 (sample SAMN12718690, study PRJNA576275) | sponge metagenome | isolation source: marine sponge | host: Mycale hentscheli | place: New Zealand: South Island, Marlborough, Capsize Point | collected 2014-11-01 | reverse complement strand
GAGACCTGTTTTATTGACCACTATTGGATTTAAGGGTTATATAGGAGACCTGTTTTATTGACCACTATTGGATTTAAGGGTTATATAGGAGACCTGTTTTATTGACCACTATTGGATTTAAGGGTTATATAGGAGACCTGTTTTATTGACCACTATTGGATTTAAGGGTTATATAGGAGACCTGTTTTATTGACCACCATTGGATTTAAGGGTTATATAGGAGACCTGTTTTATTGACCACCATTGGATTTAAGGGTTATATAGGAGACCTGTTTTATTGACCACAATTGGATTTAAGGGTTATATAGGAGACCGTTTTTATTGACCACCATTGGATTTAAGGGTTATATAGGAGACCTGTTTTATTGACCACAATTGGATTTAAGGGTTATATAGGAGACCGTTTTTATTGACCACAATTGGATTCAACCAGGTATATAGGAGATCTTTTTTTTTTGACCACTATTGGATTGAGGGTTATAGGAGACCTGTTTTTTATTGACCACTATTGGATTTGAGGGTTATATAGGAGACCTGTTTTTATTGACCACCATTGGATTTAAGGGTTATATAGGAGACCTGTTTTATTGACCACAATTGGATTTAAGGGTTATATAGGAGACCTGTTTTTATTGACCACCATTGGATTTGAGGGTTATATAGGAGACCTGTTTTTATTGACCACCATTGGATTTGAGGGTTATAGGAGACCTGTTTTTTATTGACCACCATTGGATTTAAGGGTTATATAGGAGACCTGTTTTATTGACCACAATTGGATTTAAGGGTTATATAGGAGACCTGTTTTTATTGACCGCCATTGGATTTAAGGGTTATATAGGAGACCTGTTTTTATTGACCGCCATTGGATTTAAGGGTTATATAGGAGACCTGTTTTTATTGACCGCCATTGGATTTAAGGGTTATATAGGAGACCTGTTTTTTTATTGACCACAATGGGATTTGAGGGTTATATAGGAGACTTGTTTTATTGACCACAATTAGATTTGAGCCACCATTAATAAATTGAAGGCCAGCTGTCTATTTCACAATATCATTGGATAGCTACAATTGGGTTTGTGGTGTCAGTGGATCAAGTAATGAGTAGCCATGGGCGGGGCTATGCGCAGGCTGGCTGTACATTTGGGCCTTACAGAGTGTTTGCATACTGTCCAGGTATACTGGACAACCAGAAGAACTTTTAAACTAAGGAACTGTAACTTTAACTCATATGCACACGCCAATATCATATGTCATGCAATTCAATGTACGAACATTTTCACCTCACGGCATTACTTACCTCACGGCGTCGTGTCCATAACTACACGACTGGTCCTTCGAGAATATTAATTCAAAACTTAACAATTCAGGGAAGTGAGAGATTATTCGCTCTCTCATTGTTTTGGTCCTTCGAGCCGGATACATTAACTTCAGTGACCACTTACAGTCTATTATAGTACTACTTCATCAAATCATTTCTCTTAACTTAAACTATTAAACGGAAGAGCCAAGTCACGTCGTAAAGTTTTCGACTAAGACAGTCTAAAGTACCCAAAGCATGTTATCCAACTCGGAAGAGATAAAAGCCATCCAGGCTATGACAGATAAAGAAGCGGTTAAGAGAAAATGAACGTCTCATAGAGGCAACGTCACAAAACTCAGGAAACGTATGGATGAATTTCTGAAAGAGTCGATTCACGAACTAGACATCTCTGACATTCAGTATTATAAGAAAGAAATGGAAAAAGAAGTACAATACAATAAGGTTTTACAAGAAAAATACGAAGAGCTTTTGCTGAACGAAACAGGTACCACTAACGCGTACGAACGAGAAATTATGGAATGCGAAGGTAATGAACGCACTCAGCAAGAGTTGCATTCACAGTTTCTTAAACTGCTCCACGAGGTTGAACAAGTAGGAGAATATGAAATTATCGAAGCTGAAGCTACAAACCTAAGAGAATCAACCCACATAGGTGAAAGTTCTCTTGACATTGATGTATCAAAATTTAAACGGGATTGCCAACAGTTCTTGAAAACTAATCGTTCCTACAAGGGGCATTGTGAAATGTCGAATATGCTGACCAAAGTACGCGAAATGATGTCAGTAGTGCCAGAAATACATCTTAGCGCCAAAAAGAAGAAAGAGGACATTGAACACAGTACCACCGGAAGCACAAATGGTATGGACGGAGATTCTCTGACTCCATCATCGTCAATAATAGTCCAACAAAGAAGAAAGGAATTAGAGGTAGAATTACCTACTTTCAACGGAGATCCACTTGATTGGCAAACTTTTGAAGAAATTCTACAGAACCTGATGAAGTCTAGAGGAGCTTCTCTATCACAAGCAGAAAAGGCTTCAATACTCGCTGGACGCATGCGTAAGGAAGACAACAGAAAATTGGTACGTTCATTCGCGGGAACTATCGAGGAGTACAATTGTGCTATAGCAGCATTAACGAATCAATACGGCGATTCAAATCGTCTTTATCCAATGTATGTTAACAAATGGCTAAGCATACCACACTTCACCTTCGACCAAGAAAGCCTCAGATCACTTTGAGAAGTATGCACTACTACTCCAAAGAAAATGGAAAAATTGGGTGGCTACAACATAGACAACATCTATGCACAAGCATGTATTTCCAACTTCTCACCAGCACTAAAGAATGATTGGGAACAATATTTTCCAAGAAGAACTGCACTACTTACTACAGACCAACTGATGGAGTATCTAGACGCAAAAATGCACAGAGTGCCAACTGTCAAAGAAGTGACATACTCACCACAAGACAATACACGGTCCCAGCCTAGTCATTCCAAGGCCAAGTCAGAAAATTACAAGGCCTCTAAAATCAACGTCAAGTCTACTACTCATTTCAAGTGCTTAATGTGCAACAACAACGACCATACTACAGGAAAGTGCCCTTCATTTGCGTCACAAAATGTGGAAAAGCGTTGGGAAACAATCAAATCCTTCAAATGCTGTACTAATTGCTTATCACCTTATCATTCCATGTCAAAATGTACGTCTATTTTCACATGTCAGAAGTGCAACAAAAAACACCACACGTTGCTCCACAAAGAAACACCAGTGAAAGTTGACTCCGGTGCTTCAAGAGCAAAAATAAATCCGAAATTAACACACTCAAAACAAGACTGTAATTCCGATCAAGTACATACTGTAGTTGGTTTTACTGTACTAGCTGAAGCAATTCACAACGATGCTGTACGTAAAGTACGCTTGCCACTGGACACTGGTGCAGAAGGTTCTCTTATTTCCAAAAGTCTCAAAAATGATCTACAAGCAACAACTCTACCTTGCGATGCTACCATCACTGGAGTTAATTCAGCACAATCAGTCAATGAAATGACAAACTTAACTCTCAGACCTATAGGTGGTGGCAAAGAACTTAAGATAACAGGATATGTGGTAAACAAACTGAGAGAAGTACCAAGTCCATTGCACGCCAAAGAAATCAAAGAGAAACCGTATCTACAAGGTGTACATATTAGTGACCCAAATCTGGGAGGCAAAATTTTATTACACCCGGACGAAAGAGATTTTCACCGATTTCTAATTGAGCAAGACAAAAGGATTGTAGAATGCAGAATGAAACGACTTACCTTCGGCATTAAATCGTCACCTTTCATTGCCTCAAGAGTATTACAACATATTGCACAAAGTCATATGGAATCTCATCCAAAAGCAGCTCAAGCAATTATGCAATTTTTTTACGTTGATGACTTTCTGACAAGTGTTTACTCTGCCAAAGAAGCTATTGACCTCAAAAATGAGATATGCCATCTGCTAGCAGCATCTGGAATGATATTGAGAAAGTGGCTTAGCAATTGCAAGCCATTATTAGATGACAAAGAAAATGCTGACCTTGTACTCCCTTCTCCTTCTCAGTCTGGGAAGGCTTTAGGCACTCATTGGGTAGTAGATAAGGATGAACTACATGTCACTACTCCAAAGCCAGAAATTGGACGGGTGACAAAAAGACACATAGCCTCAATAACTGCAAAAGTTTATGATGTACTAGGATTATTTGCACCAGCAATTCTTCCCGCAAGATCTTGTTGCAAATACTGTGGAAGGATAACACCAACTGGGATCAAGATATCGAAGGAGAACTAGCTCAACAATGGGACATGTGGGTACAAGAATTACCACTGATTACAGAACATCCAATTCCCAGATCCCTCAGAGATGCAAACAAAGAAGTATACACTGAACAACTGCACGGATTCTGCGATGCCTCGGAAGTAGCGTATGGAGTAGTCATTTACCTTCGAACAACATACAAGAACACTACCTGTAGTACCAGAATTGTTTATGCTAAAGCTCGAGTTAACCCCATAAAATCACAAACTATACCAAAAATGGAGTTGACTGCAGCTCATCAACTTACTAAAGCCATCACACAAGTAGCTAATATTTATCAAATTACGACTGACAAAATCTATCTGTGGACAGATTCTGCTGTAGTTCTACATTGGCTTAGAAAAGACTCAGACACTTTAAAACCATTCGTTTCAAATAGAGTGAAAAGCATTATACAGGTAGTCAAAGTCAGTCAGTGGAGACATATACGAACAGCAGAAAATCCAGCGGATCTCGCAAGCAGGGGATGCCTACCATCGCAACTAATACAAAACAATCTGTGGTGGAATGGACCTCAGTGGCTAAACAAACCAATAGAGCAATGGCCACAACATGCAGATTTAAAACTCAAGAAAATTCCCGAGCTTAAAAAGCAACAAGTGAATTGCAGCATTATGACCACTGAAGAAACAGTTTTTGACAGAATCTCTTCGTTTAATGTAGCAGTACGTGTCCTTACTTACGTAAACAGATTTGTAAGGCATATCAAGAGCAAGACTCGCAATTCTTCACTTCATCTTACTGAAAATGAACTTCAGGCAACTCAACGACAAATTTATCAACAAATTCAGCAACAGTATTACTCAGAAGAAATCAAGATTATTAAGAAAAATGGCAGACAAAAAACTTTTAAACAATATGACCTCATGCTTGATAATAATTTGTTGGTAGTGAAAGGAAGAGTCATAGATAAAAGCATTCTCACTAAACCTCACCAGCAAATATTACTTCCAATTCAATCTCCTATAGTTCAACATCTAGTCAAGTCTGAACACATGCAAATGGGACATCCAGGTACTTCAGCATTGATGGCCATTCTCACAGAGACATATTATATCACAGGTTTAAAATCGTTCCTAAAGAAATTGAGCAGAAAATGTGTGAAGTGTCAAAGAGCATATGCCAGGACTGAAAGCCAAAAGATGGGTATGCTTCCACTGGAACGCACGACGCCTGCTCCACCATTTTACCACACAGGAGTAGATTATGCTGGTCCATTCTACATAAGAAAGGGACACACTAGATGTCCAGTGTACGTGAAATCTTATGTAGCTGTTTTTGTCTGCTTTTCCACAAGAGCAGTGCACTTAGAACTGGCTTCAGATCTTTCCACCCAAGCATTTCTATCTGCCTTACGAAGGTTCATAGCCCGTCGGGGTGCACCCAAAGTTATACACAGTGACAATGGGACTAACTTCGTAGGTGCTCATGATGAAATACAAGAAGCACAACGAATGCTAAGATCAAAAGCAACACAAGAAGCACTTTTGCAGCAGTGCCAAAGGGATAATATCGAATGGCAATTCATTCCTCCAGCAGCACCGCATTTTGGTGGCTTATGGGAATCTGCAGTACGAATTATGAAGACACAGCTCATCAAGTTGATCGGAAAGGCTAATTAACGTACGAAGAATTGAACACCATACTAACAACTGGTGAAGCAATTTTGAACTCAAGACCAATCGTACCGTTAGACAAGACTGATAAGGAATTCTCTCTCACGGCTGGACACTTCTTAATTGGCAGACCCTTGAGAGCACTACCGCCCATACTCAAATCAAAGGGAGGACCATTGACTCTTCGACGATGGAATCTAGTTCGCAAGTTACAAGAGGAGTTGTGGATAAAGTGGAAGGCACATTATTTACCCGTTCTAAGAGCAAGATCCAAATGGCACAAAGAACATCGAGATCTACAACCAGGTGATGTAGTCCTTATCAAAGAAGATGGACTCAAACCAGAGCATTATCCACTTGGTTTAATAATCAAGACATACAGAGGTAGAGACGGACGAGTCAGAGTCGTAAGAATCAGAAAAGATGGACATCAATACACAAGACCCATCAATCGTTTAATCTTCTTACCAATAAATGACAAAGAAGAAGATTGCAAGAAATCTGGATGTCAAACTTCGACAGATTCCCTTTCTCTGGGAGCATGTCCAGGTATACTGGACAACCAGAAGAACTTTTAAACTAAGGAACTGTAACTTTAACTCATATGCACACGCCAATATCATATGTCATGCAATTCAATGTACGAACATTTTCACCTCACGGCATTACTTACCTCACGGCGTCGTGTCCATAACTACACAACTGGTCCTTCGAGAATATTAATTCAAAACTTAACAATTCAGGGAAGTGAGAGATTATTCGCTCTCTCACATACAATATGAAATGGATATGATAGATGTGAAAAAAAAAACACTTTTTTATGGAGTGATAAGCATTAAGGCACAATGTTTTTTGATAATAAGATTTTTTTTTAGCAATTTGTTCATAAAATTGTTTGAATATAAGTGCAATGGTAGATGTAAAGGTGACTTCATTGAATTCCAAATACTTGTAGGTCCACTACAAAAGTAGATGATTACTTACAACAATTTCCATTTCAAGATGTCTCTAAATTTATGTCATAAATGATGTAATGTAGCTAAGAAACTTGGATGCAAAAAATTGTAAATCTCCTAAAGCAAACAACCTCTGAACTGAAAGATTAATCCCAATGCTTAAATATCATACAATGGCTCCATAATTTTTTTGGGCACAGTCCAAAAATGTGATTTTTCACATTAATGCCTGTAAACTACAAAAACACATACCCTTTGGGCCCATCCATACCGAAATCTTCCTACATCACTGTAGCTATATACATATAGTACTTATTAGTGATGTGCTTGAGCACAAATGGCGAGTAAGCCTAAAACTACAGTATTGTTGAATGATTACTCCTAACAATCAAGCTACTAAAAAAAAGGTCGAGTTTTTCTCAATGCCATAAAAAACAGAAACACGTCACGTTAGTTAAACGTTTTCTTTGTGATATTCTTTAGCTAAGTAATAGGTGTAACGCACAATACTTTCACACAACTGGACATACCTACACAAGACTTACCTTCGTGATTAGTCTAGTGGACAATGAATTTTCAATAAGTACTGTTGCGTAGGTCTTATAACTATGACAAATAGCGCATTAACTTACTACTACCACTAACTCGAACAGAGATGAAACTCCGGTAAATTTTTAAGTTTTAACTACACCCGCAAAAGAATTCAAAATGGTAAACAATTCAATTTCTAGGATGATACAGGTAATAATCGATAAACCAGAGGATTCTGTTTAGTGAAGTTTGGGACGAGGTTGACCACCAAACTAGTTGTAGTTTAAAGTTACGGCTACAGGTTCGCTCGCCGTTTGTGCACAAGCACACCACTAGTTATGTGTGGACGTATGTATATCATTTTGTAATTCAACCCTCACATTTTTGTGTTTACTAGGAGGTTGACCCCGTTCCAAACTTCACTAAGCAGAATCCTTTCGTTTATCAATCTTTACCCATATCATCCAAGGAAATTGAATTGTTTATCACTTTGAATTCTTTTGTAAGTGCAGTTATATCTTATAAACTTACCAGAATTCATTTTCTATTTGAATTAGTGGCGGTGGTAAGTTATGTGCTATTTGTCATAGTTATATGCCCTAGCAACTGTAGTATTGACTGACTGGCTATTAAATAATACTATAATTAAGCAGTACAAGTACAAGAACTAAAGTGACTGAATCAAACAGAACAACCACTTATATACATCAATGATGATAAGTTTAGATGCAAACATAACCACAGATAAAAGTTAAATGTTTGGTCAATTATTTTTCACCACATCTCCCTTCCAAAGTAGTTCAGAGGGACGACAGGTGCCTGTTTGACTTCTGGTCATAATTTGGCCACATGGTTGTTGGGTGGTCATCAAAGGTTGAGTTGGAGAATTGCCTTGACTAGTGGCTTCAGTCTCAGTGATGTGACTTCGGTTGCTCCTTGCATCTCCAGTTGGTGTCTGTACAAGTACGATCTTGGAGGCTGCTGTAGTAATAGTTTGTCCAGCAATTGGGTTTCCACCTGTAGTTATCCACACGTCTGCATTGTCTGGAATATCTGGTAGGTCGCGAACTCTTTGGCGATGATCATAATCACTTTACAGTCGTTCCTTAAATTTCTCATCAGTTTCTCTCGAGTTGTGGTTGACTTCTGTTTCCTGACCTCTGATGAGAGATTGTTCCCAATATACAGAATTCAGCTTGATCTTCAGAGTCAAAGATTCTGATGAGAACTGATTGTCTAGTGGAGCTCTTGACAGAGTGTCAGCTGTATATAGCTCTCTCCCAGGTACATGCTTGATTGTATATCTGAATCTATCTAATAGCAGGCGGAATCTCAAAATTCGAGGTGGCAAACTATCAGATTATCAAGGTCTTTGTTTCCCAGAAGAGGAACAAGAGGCTTGTGATCAGTTCCAATACTAATATGATTCCCAAAGATGAAGTCAGCAAATTTTCACGGGCCCAATTTCACATATCGATGCTCCGTTTGTGACATGGGCTGTGCTGCAAATGCTATTGCTTTCCATGTTGAGCATTGAGCTTACTTTTTGAAACAAGACTGCTCCTAGATCATAGACTGGCACATCTGCAGAGATCTCCGTTGGTGCTGATGGATCCATCAGACAATCAGTTCTCATCAGAACCTTTGACTCTGAAGATCAAGCTGAATTCTGTATATTGGGAACAATCTCTCATCAGAGGTCAGGAAACAGACTTTTGGAAACTTTTTCATGGTGAGGTCATGTGTTGACTGCACCAGCAATCACTACTTTACACATAGTGGTGAGAACAGATGCTCTTCAGATAGTCCAAGCAAGTTGTTTGAGGTTATCCACCACAATTGCTGACTGCTGTGAAGGTTTTCCCTTGTGGGCAAGGTGACAACCAAACTTCGGAAGACTGCTTGTTTTGCTGGGAGTACCAAGCAGATTTTTATCTGTTGGTTGAAGTGTTGGTTTTCTAACTCCTCCCAGATTTCCTTTGAAATGGCTGTGGCTTCAGCATGTGTGTCAAGCCCGAATACTATCTCTTTTCCTTTGATGTTAATCTTGTAACTCCATACACTCTTACTACGTACTATTTGACATTGTGTCCAAGAATGCAGAATCCAGGTTGTATTCACTATCTTGTTCGACCATTGAGATAGTTTTATGGTAACACATTGCATTGTATAGTGTCCTATGCGCTTGCACTTAAGACATTGGAAATCCTTTGCAGGACATTTCTCTCTTGAATGTCATTCTCTGCCACAGCAGCCACATTTTTCAGCTGCTTGCAAATTCCTTGGGGCTTTATTTCTTTGGTGTTGGCTGGAGTTTTGTCTTCCGCCTCTACTTTTGTGTCTAGAATTCCATGGCCTTTGGCTTTCTTAACAATTGCATCAACACTGCTAGTAGTGCTACTTGTTGAACTCCCAGCGTTGCTGTTCACAGAGAGCTTCCTTTTGTTGAATAGCAGTTTTCGCTGTCTCCAGGGTGAGCTTGGAGTCTGACTGAAGTTTTCTGATAGAGCATTATCTTGGATGCCAATGACAAGACGGTCACGAATCATTTCTTCCTTTAGTTCTCTATAGTTGCAATTTTCTGCCAGATCATAGAGGACCATAATATATTGCTCTGCAGCCTTTCCACTCTGTTCGTTTCTTCAGTTGAACTGTGTTTGTTCGTAGATGATGTTTTTCTGAACTTGAAAAAAAGAGTCAAATTTCTCGATTACTTAGTTGAATAGTTTGCGCTCTTCACTTGTCGTGCTTGTTGATGTGCTAGTACAGATTCTGCTTCTTCTTCTAAACAATAAAGGAGAGTGCTCACTTGCTTGGTTTGTGCTGATTCATCTGAGCCTGATGCTTCTCTGAACTGTTGAGCTTCCAGCACTGCCAGTCGTCTGGATTACAAAGGGTTTTAGGGGTTATAAGTGAATTTCTGCCTTTGAATACCACTGCCACCATGTAGCTAGTGTCAGGAGTGGCTCCGCCAATTTTGAAGTTGGTCAGGGCAGGAAGTGGGTGTGGCCAATTTATATGAAGTAATTAATGTAGTCAGTGACTGCATATAAAGTGTATGTACTAGTTACAAAAATCTAATCGTGTCTGGTATAAAACTTATGTTTGTAAGAATTATGTTCGAGCAAGCAAAAGCAAGCAAGACACTATTATTATAGTGGTGGATAATGCAAAATCAAGTATATATTTATGTGTATGGATGTAACATATGTGCATGTGCGGGTTCCCTTTTTTCTCCTAAAATATGGCTTTTTAGGCTTGACCCCATTTTCCTTTGATACTACTTAGGCTCCAAATTGTGAGATAACTCCTGCGAAATGCTTGTTTTTCAAGTCCCAAAAAGTTGCTGCGACTGGTTACTATGGCATTGAAACCCTTTACCAGATGTAATTTCAAAACTTTGCCTTTTGGGGGGGGGGGGCTGCTAAGTGCCGCTTGTTATTTGTCACGAGCCACTGGAAGCTACCACTACTCAGAGAAAGTTGAAGAGTAAGTACTTGTTTTGTATTTGTTAGCTAAAACTACAAAATTAACTCTGGGCTTTCTTTTTTGTAGCCGAGAGCTTGTTGTCAAGAGTTGCTAATAATACAGAAAATCAGAATGGCATAAATTTGATACTACAGAAGTTACCACTACTCAGGTAAGAAAGTAAATTTTGTATTTGTTAGCTAAAATTCATGGTCAACTGCTATATATAAATCCACTTATATCATCATGGAAATAGAAGCTTCTTCATATAAAATACATCACATAACAATATTGTAGTTTTATGTAACCTAAATAGGCAGGCTTGCTTGGTATTTGTGCACAAGCACACCATTAGTATATTATAATTTTAATTTTAGCTAGCAAATTTTCTCGTTCTAACTGCCAATATATTATGTTAACTAAAACTTAGCTTGACGTAAGTGTACCCTCCAGAAATCTTGCTGTTTTCATTGTTGTTTATTATATCACTATGGAGAGTTCGACCTCAATTCACCCCTGAAGAGGACTTCGGCAAGAAGTCGAAATGTTAGGTTATGTTTTAATAGGTGAGCGAGCGGAGCGAGCGAGACACTCTCAGGGGTATCACAATTGAAAATCAGGGATATTTGTTTGTATATGTGTGGACATACTATATATATGTCATTTTGTACTTTGACCTTTGCATATTTTTGTGTTAGTTCTGCTTTCAACCCCGTCCTAAATTGCACTAAACAGATTCTTCTGATTTATCGACCGTTACCCGTATCACCCTAGAAATTGAATTGTTTACAGATTTGAATTCATTTACAGGTGCAGTTAAAACACAAAAAAAAGACTTACAGGAGTTCCATTACTATTCGAGGTAGTGGCTGTGGTAAGTTAATACGCTATTTGTCATAGTTATAAGCCCTACGCAGCAGTATTTACTTGAAAATTCATTGACCACTAGACTACTCGTGAAGGTAAGTCTTGCGTAGGTATGTTCAGTTGTATGAAAATATTGTGCGTTACAACTAATATCACAAAGAAAACATTTAAATAGTGTAACTTGTTTTTTGTTGCTTTATATTCAAAGAACTATAGTTCAAGTGATAGTGTACAGGCTCATTGGTACGTTTATATTTATTTAGAATTGATAGTAGAGCATTGCAAGCATCAATTGATGCTATGCAATGCTCTATTACCAATTCTAAATAGTTTAAGCTGTGAGTGTAACTGAGAAAAGTACAGTTGTTGTTTTTCATCCCTTCCACAAATTCACCACTTGTAGAAAGGTATCCGCTGCTACCAGGTAAATGTAAGCTGCACCAAGGCCCAGACAAGTTGGCAGTTAGTATTATATTACTAATATTAATCCAAATAACAAATGACACAAAACTGTTTAAATATCTATCTACACAAAAATCAGGAAATGACTTAAAATGACACAGAAACAATAGACCACATGGTCCTAAGTGAGTTAATTATTAATGAACTAAAAGGGTGTGAATGAGGGGTATATGAAGGTGGTAGGAGATTTTATGTGACTGGTCAACATTGTGGTTTTCATTCAAATCAATGAGTGACTGACAGTTATATATAGCTAATGTGTTGTTTCATTTGTCATGATTGTGTCATTTTGGCTAAAATGTCATTCCTGCCAACACAGATAGTGCAAAATGCCATTGACTTCTCTGCAATAGTCAGTGAAATTTGTCACAAGAGCATTCCAGCCCACCTATATTACGGAATTTTCACATTTCAATTTCTCCTCAGCTCCTCTTACATCTTCTTTCACTCATTCGGCTCTTTCATAGCTCCTTACAGTCAGCTCTCCAGTCAGCTCTCGTCAGCTCTCCAGTCAGCTCTCCAATCAGCTCTCCAGTCAGCTCTCTAGTCAGCTCTCCAGTCAGCTCTCCAGTCAGCTCTCCGGTCTAGTTAAGCTCTTCACAGAAGTTTCTGACATCCTACAGGCAAAAAATACCATGAAACCAGTACTGGCTACTAATTCAAACAATCTTTCAGCTAGAAGTGGTGCCTCAATAATCATAACTGTAGTCATGTAAAAAAAAAAAGACAATCATGTGATAAATCAATCAAATCTTTTGAATGTGGCAGAGAAACCGTGCAAACAACACTCTTGCACTACTCATGCAACAAAAACTAATAAAACACTAGAAGGGAGAATACTATCAGTAGTATCCTCCCTTCTGGCATTTAGTATCCTCCCTTCTGGCAATCCCCGTGCACTCACTTGAACAACACCATGCTGGATAGAATGCCTCTCATAGGCCAAGCACATGGCAAGGCAGACAGGCGATCGCCTCACCCAGAGTTTTATAAAACCACACCCACTATAGGACTTGGTACATTTATTTTCCAAGTTGTCATCAAACATAAATGAGAGTATCAGTTAAAATAATTTATGCCTCACCCAGCATGACAATTTTACTATTAGGCCCCTGCTACTTCACAATACAAAAAAAGGAGTCAGCTATGTGTTAAGGTAGGCATAGCTCCTCATGAGGTTCCACAGCTTCCAGGATGCTGGCTATGTATTCTATTGCTAACTTGTGTTTTCCCAGATCTGGAAATAGAATTCTAAAACCTTCTAGGAAAGAAAAAACAACAACAGTAAGCACAAGTTGTTATGTTCTTTTTGTTTGTGTATAGTATCACCACATTATAAAATAAAGAAATCCAGGTTTATTATAACAGAAATGGAATTTGGGTCCAATTTGACATGCATTTATATTCCAACTATCTAAGGGGATAAATTGCAATACATCCAGAAATCTTGATATCAAATAAACAAACAATGGACTGGACTCTGATTGGTTTTTGTTTGTTTGTTGTTGTTTTTGTTAGAACAATTGTAGAATAGTTCATGATTGCTAACTGTCACGGTTTTGCTGGGACATTCCAGATTGTCTGTGCATGTCCCGTGTTCCACGACCCTGGTTTATTGATTGTCCCTGTATTTTGTGTAAATGCTATCAAACCAATATCATAGTGCCAACCATCCTGGTTTGGCCGGGATGCTACAGCCTTTCTCTGCAACTCTCGGATCCCACCCTGATAATAAAATTGTCCTGGTTTTTTTATATCTTTTTTCATAGCAGTTGTACATGCCCAGGTTTAGTGCAATATAATTTCCAACTTAGCTAAAATGCTAAGTGTTGCATTGGTGAGTGTCTCTTGCACTTTTAGTTTCTTCTCTTATGAAGACAACATTTACGTCTACCTTTTCATTGTATGAGCTGTATTAATACCTGATTAGGAATTAGTCTGATCAACCAGCTAATTTTCCACGCAAAAAGGGGCAGGGTCCAGAAGAAGGAGAATGTTCAGTCACACAGGGTTTTGTGAAATTGTCTGAAATGTTGGGACAACCTATTAAGCAACCACAGTTTTGTGGACGTCACTCTTGCACATACTGCATTTACTAAACTCAACACTCGCTGCGCTTTATTTTGCAACTATGTGCTCAGTAGATATCGCGCAGGTCTACAACATCACTAAGATGCATTCCAGAATTTTGCGTAAACAAAATTACCAGATGTTCTCCTTGCCCTGGGCCCTATGTGGAGAATGGCTAGTTATCAAGACTAATTAGAAATACTAGCCAAATAAATTTTTGTTTAGGTCTGAGAAATAATTTTGTAATAGCTAGCTGGTATAAAGTAGTGCTGAGGGTTCACACCTATGGTGCTTCATTTTGATATAGTATCTTCTCATAGTAGGGATTGATACTGCGATCGTTTATAGATTTGACTCACAGAACCTTCCTTAGTGATTGATGAAAGTGAAAAACCATTGTGCACTGCCTCATTTTTGTTAAATTTCTTTTTTAATTAGCTAGTATGTATATGGGTGATGGATGTGGTTTCCCAGTTGTTGTTGCTGTTTTTTTAAAATTATATTTATTTATTTATTTTTATTGTTCTGGAAAGTTAGCAACTACTCTCATTGTTAAGTAGACTACATCACTCGTGGGTATAGGAAGCAATTTTAAAGTGTAGAGGCCAATGAAGCGGTCGTATTTGCATACCTACAATATTGGGTGGGGTTTAAATAGTTTAAATGTCGAGCTAAGCTGACTCTCAGTCATGTTCAATTGAGATTTCAGATATATATATATATATTTATAGGTATGTATGCGTACGTCAAAAATATTCGCCCGCGCTTATAATTACGTAAGTTAGGTAAAGCGTTCACAGTTCCAGTATTTTTCAACGAGCGCGGAGAATCCTGCTGCACTGCCTTACGCAACTTTGTTTCAACCAAAAAGTTTATAGCTACTCTTTTCTTGAAACAATTGTGAAGTCTTTGTCAAGCTGCGCTTCTTTGCCACTGCTTTCGAAGTTTATTCAGGTAATTCTGTTATTGTTAACTCTAAAAAGAGTCTGCTCGCTCACCATGCATTTGCGCTATTCGAGCACACCACTAGTTAATCCAAAAATTGACATATTAGTAAATTGATGTAAAATTGATGAAAGCATGATAAATACTAATCAATCATACCCATCAGCTAATCATACTATGTCAAGGAAGAATTTTTAAGTTTGACAGAATCTTAAAAAACACTGACTTTTATCTTAACCAGTTTAAGTAGACAACAGTGAATGTAGTAGAAGGTAAAGTCTTTATGCGTCATAAAAACTAGTTCCTAGTAGAACTCACACTAGAATCATGGATATCAAATTTGACTATTCCATCTTTCCAGTTTAATAGTACGGCACATAAATTGCCCATTCAAAAATGACTGTTCAATTGAAATCACATGGGGAAAGTGAAATAGCACAGTAGCCAAGTGGACACTAAGTGAAATACTGTGGTAGCTAAGTGAAATAGTACGGGTAAGTGCACACATGTGCAGTGTCAACCTTGGAAGCATATAGTTCGAGTAGTTTTTAGTTGGAGACAATGTCATCCTTTACCACAGAAGCTCTACCCGTATTAGACAGAATGTTTTAACAAATTAGGAGGGGCCATACGTTAAAAACAAAGTTCAAGAGGAAGCTAATCCTGCAATACGGAGATAGTAAGTGAACGATACAGTGTAACTACAATTGCAAATGTTTTTTTTTAAAACTGGCCTACTATTAGCGAGTGATAGCACGGGTAACCTGTACTATTAAGGATCAATAGCACTCGTAAAGCAATTGAAATAGCACTCAGTTTCGCTTTGTGCTATTTCATTCGCGTTACTCGTACTATTAATCCCAAATCGCACGATTGCCTGTGCTATCACTCATACAAATAACCCCTTAGGTGAGGTAATCAGAATTAACATTTCTTATTGAAGCTTCTTATTCTTACTGGCTAGCAATAATGCAGATCACTCTATCGTCGTAGTGTCATGTAGCAAGACCCTTTACCAATCGCATTGGCTACACAAGACTATTATCATTGCTAAAAGGCTAACTACCACTAGGATTGAAAGTTTCTTACAATTTATTTCTTTGCATCTGGTTTGGGAAACACAATGAGAGTAATGAGCTATCTTATACACGGCTTGAGGAACTTATTTTGTTCCCGACATTTTAGTTACCGGCTGCCAAAAAAAATTGCGCATGTGCAAGAGTGATTAAACAAATTTAAATTGTTTCTAAAAAAAGTGTAGTGACTACGGTTCCTACGCCTATGCCACTTATTAACAAATTCACTGACCCTCACATCTAATTACTGAAATCAATGGACTGACATCACAAATCCAATGGGGAGGCTTTAATCCGATTAAAAAAAATAGACCAATGGCCTTCAACTTATAAAAGGTGGCTGGAATTCAATAGTGGTCAGCAACAACCGTCCACCTGACCCTCAAATCCACATAAAACAATTCTCCTTGCTATAAAATCCATATAAAAACAGGTGTCCTGACCCTCAAATCCACATAAAACAATTCTCCTTGCTATAAAATCCATATAAAAACAAGTGTCCTGACCCTCAAATCCACATAAAACAATTCTCCTTGCTATAAAATCCATATAAAAACAGGTGTCCTGACCCTCAAGTCCATATAAAACAGTTCTCCTTACTATAAAATCCATATAAAAACAGGTGTCCTGACCCTCAAGTCCATATAAAACAGTTCTCCTTACTATAAAATCCATATAAAAACAGGTGTCCTGACCCTCAAAAGCAGGTTGTTAATCCACATAAAAGCAAGTCGGTTGACCTGTCAAATGCGAACCCAATGGTGGTTAATAAAAGCTTGTCTACTGGTCCTCTAATAATAGCAAGTGTACACGTATAGCAATTATGGCAACAGATAAAAATATTAAAAAAAAAAACACTAATTAATTATCAGTGAGGGAATAGGTCTCTATAAAAGCACTATTTTGTCCAGTAGTAGCATAAACTGATGGGCAAAGATGGCTAGTTTTTATCTCTTTTTACTTCTCTCCATCATTCACTGTAAGTATTATAGTGTTCTGAGGCTTGTCCTATAACCTCATTTCTTGTGCAGTATGTGTAAGTCAGCATCTCCAAGTGAGTGAGAGAAACAGTTCTAAAGTGTTTGTTGAGATGCTAAGGGGAGAGATGGACTACCTGGCAGAGATGGACTACCTGGACCACCCGGACCTCCTGGCAACATGGGTCCTCCTGGACCTAAAAATGGCGGAGTTGTGTATGTGAGATGGGGGAGGAGTGTCTGCCCTGACACATCTGGTGCTCAACTGGTCTACTCTGGTATTGCTGGAGGAGCATGGTACAGTCACAAAGGAGGAGGGGCCAACTGTCTCTGCATGCCAAAGGATCCTGATTACAACCCAAGTCTAACCTATGCTCCAGGAAAACAAGACTTCGGTGAAATTTACGGAGCAGAATATGAAAGGACTACCAATTCGGCCCATCTGGATCACAACTTTCCTTGTGCTGTCTGTAAAGTCTCCTATAGAACCACAATATTGATGGTCCCTGCCAAATCTTCCTGTCCACCATCCTGGACTAGAGAATACTATGGCTATCTTATGACAGAGAGTATAGCACACCATCGTACAATGTATGAGTGTGTGGACAGAGAAATGGAGCATCTTCCTGGAGGAGCTGGAAATACAAATGGGGTTTTGTTCCACCCCTCAGAGATACGATGTCAAAGAGGCCTACCTTGCCCTCCATATGTGGATCATAAAGAACTGAACTGTGTTGTGTGCACTATGTAAATAAATCATGTGGTGGATTTTTTTTTGTATGTCACATGTACAAACTTGTTAGATTGTCTCATAGGTTTTGGGAAATATTGTGTAGCAATATTCAATTCTGACAACACTTTCGTGCATTAATTGGAAGAAGCTATGTATGCATGTATTACTATTTTGGTCAGAGACATTTTGCTGTTTACTTCTCAGTGCTCTTCTCTCACAACCTACAGTACGTGTTGTCACACTTTGGTTTGCATTCTGTTTTACCAGACTGGTGACTGGCTCATTCAGAAGCACACAACTAGTTGTTGTTGTTTTTATACATAGCTGCCAATTTTTCCAGAACAAAAAAAAAAGGTATAGACCACACCCACTAATATGCCTACATATTAAACATTTAAATTTTTGGACTAATAACAAGACGGTGCAATGTTGTTTTTTCTTCCTCATCAATCACTGAGGAAAACATGAATGACAGCTAGGGGAAAGAATAAACAACGATAAAAAATCAGAAGAATTTCATAAAATGGGAGTGCATAAACCAGAAAAGCCGAGAAAACCAGGAGCATCTCAGCAAAACTGTGAAACGGTAGTAAAAAAATTACAGATGGTTGTAGTAGCTAACTAAAAACATGCCAAGCCATTCATTCAGCATTTTCTGTCCCTTAGCTGATCGTATTATCAGAAATTATTAATGAATAAAGTGGTTAGGAAGAGGGTATATGAAGTTGGTAGGAAATCTTATGTGACAGATCAACATTATGGTTTTCATTCAAATCCGTGAGTGACTGAAGGTTAAATATGGTGACGTGGTTGCTCCACTTGTCACAATGTATAATTGTGTCTTTCTTTCAGGTTTGCACTTGGCCAAGATGTCGTTCCTGCCGGCACAGATAGTGGAAGATGCCATTGACCTCTCTGCAAAAGTTAGTGGGTACAAATTACAGGGGTCAGCTACTTCAGAGGACTCTCCGGAAAAGGTCAAAGTTCATCAACTAGGTATGCAGCTAGTTCAAGTTGCCAGAAACTCATTGCTGGATCTTCAGTCACTAAGGTAAGATATCCAGCAAGCCACTAGGGCAAGGATAGCAATCATCCAGTAGTCACTAAGTAGCATTTAGAAGTCACTTAGGGAATTTACAAGGCACAGTAAATACTAGCAATAATCTCCTTGAGGATAAATTTAAATAAATGAAAGCATAGGGAAAAAAACTGAGGGAGTAAAAAATAAATAAATAAAAAATAAAAGGAAAGAAAAAATGAATCACATTAACACAGGTATCCAAATTGTTAATGTCTTCTAACCTTTTTCATTCCAGATCATACATTAAGTATCTGAAGACCAAATTCTACAGTGCCACTGGAGAGAACTCTACATCGCCCAACTCCAATACTCCTCCATACCTCACAAACACATCTCATCATACCGAGTAGGAACAAACCACAGCCCATCTATGTACACTGGACCCGACATCATCAACCAAAACATGATGCTAAATTTAAATTGTCAAATCTTCATCAGTGTTGTCATTTTCATGTGCCATGGTAACAAATAATGTAAGTCTTTATTCCCTCATACATTAACCTATATCTCAGCATACATCCCAGCCCCATAGTGAGGGTAAAGTAAAAAAAATAATAATAATAATAAAATTTTAAAAAAATAAATAAAAAAAAACCAGGTGAGAAAACCAACACCAGTAGCCTGGACAATGGCTCTGGAAGCCAGCGCTTGAACTGTACTAATTGTCACTTCATTACCATCATCTAGTCACTGGTCACCTAGAACGATCACCTCAATCAATCAACACTTTTTTTTTTCAATTTTCATCAGCTACTGTATATACATCATACAATCATCCTGTTGTGCTTTTTCAGTTTGACTGAGGAAGGTCTACCGACCAAATCATTTCAAATAAAGGAATGTATTCTACTACATTATAAGAAAGTGAATTAAATTTCTATAGTTAAATAGTAGCTATAGCTATGTATGTAGTAATGTGTCTTAATAACATCATGATAAAACATCTGGTTGGCAGAGTTTTCTGCATGCTGCCACACTTCATCATTGTTGACTTGCAGCTGGACCACACCCACATATTTAAACCAATGAAAGAATACACTTCCCAAAATGATAACTCAGTTGCTTACTTTTTGTTGTTCCATTTTCTGCTTCTTTGAAGAATCCAAGATGGTCAATAAAAATAGGTCAAGTAACCCACAAATCCAATGATGGTCAATAGAAACTGGTCTACAAGGACCCTCAAATCCAACATGGTCAATAAAAACAGGTCAAGTAACCCACAAATCCAATGATGGTCAATAGAAACTGGTCTACAAGGACCCTCAAATCCAACATGGTCAATAAAAACAGGTCAAGTAACCCATCAATCTAATGACGGTCAATAGAAACTGGTCTACAAGAACCCTCAAAATCCAACATGGTCAATAAAAACAGGTCAAGTAACCCACAAATCCAATGATGGTCAATAGAAACTGGCCTACAAGGACCCTCAAAATCCAACATGGTCAATAAAAACAGGTCAGGTAACCCACAAATCCATGATGGTCAATAGAAACTGGCCTACAAGGACCCTCAAAATCCAACATGGTCAATAAAAATAGGTCACATAGCCCTCTAATCCAATGGTGGTCAATAGAAACTGGTCTACTGGCCTTCAATAACAACAGGTGTACATGTATTAGCAATTATGGGAACAGTTAAAAGTAAAAATAATCGAACTAATTAATTTATCACTGAGGAAATAGGTCTCTATAAAAGCAGAATTTTTTCTCCTGTAGTAGCATAAGCTGTTGGCAAAGATGGCTTGTTTTCACCTTCTCTTACTTCTCTCCATCATTAACTGTAAGTATTATATTGTTCTTGTGTTGTATACTGTCCCATTTCCTCATTTCTTGTGCAGTATGTGTAAGTCAGCATCTTCAAGTGAGTGAGAGAAACAGTTCTAAAGTGTTTATTGAGATGTTGAGGGGAAGAGACGGAAGAGATGGACTACCTGGCAGAGATGGACCTTGTGGACCACCCGGACCTCCTGGCAACGTGAGTACACCTGGACCTAAAAACGGCGGAATTGTGTACGTGAGATGGGGGAGGAGTGTCTGCCCTGACACATCTGGTACTCAGCTGGTCTACTCTGGTATTGCTGGAGGATCATGGTACGATCACAAAGGAGGAGGGGCCAACTATCTCTGCATGCCAAAGGATCCTGATTACAACCCAAATCTAACCTATGCTCCAGGAAAACAAGACTTCGGTGAAATTTACGGAGCAGAATATGAAAGGACTACCAATTCGGCCCATCAGGATCACAACGTTCCTTGTGCTGTCTGTAGAGTATCCAATAGAACCACAATATTGATGATTCCTGCCAAGTCTTCCTGTCCACCATCCTGGACTAGAGAATACTATGGCTATCTTATGACAGAGAGTCAAGTACACCATCGTACAATGTATGAGTGTGTGGATAGAGAAATGGAGCATCTTGCTGGAGGAGCTGGAAGTACAGATGGGGTTTTGTTCCACCCCTCAGAGATACGATGTCAAAGAGGCCTACCTTGCCCTCCATATGTGGATCATAAAGAACTGAACTGTGTGGTGTGCACTATGTAAATAAATCATGTGGATTTTTTTTTGTATGCCACATAGCTATACAAATTTATTAGATTGTCTCATAAGTTTTGGGAAATATTATGTAGCAACATTATTTCAATTTTGACAACACTGTTCATTAATTGCCGGGATGAAGCTATGTATGCATGTATTACTATTTTGGTCAGAAACATTTTGCTAATTAGCTACTTCTCGTTTGTATTTTGCTTACCAGACTGGTGGCAGACTCATTCAGAAGCACACAACTAGTTTGTTATACATAGCTACCAACTTTCAGATCAATTTTTTCAAAAAAAAAGGCCACACCCACTAACATGCCTATAATATATTAAACATTTAAATTTTTGGACTGATAGCAAGATGGTTGTAATAACTTAGCATATGCTAGAATTTGTTGTTGTATCATTATTATGATCATTGTAATTAAATGTAGTTCCTGAGTTGTGGTCACATTAATTATAGCCTGGGTATTTATAACCGCATCAGTTTTTATATCTTGCAGAATGATTTGGATTTAATTATTATGAATGTTGAAATAAGAGAGAAATATACTTGAAGTTGGAGCGTTGTTGCGACTGATGCGTGCATTGAACCACTATATAAAATGGTGCAATGTTTGTTGTTGTTTTTTCTTCGACCATCACTAAGGAATACAGGGGAATGAGTGAACAACTGATAAAAAAAATTGGAATAATCCCATAAACCGAGCGTAAAAAGCCGAAATAGCTGACAAAGCCAGGAGCATCTCAGCTAAACCGAGAAACGGATCGAAACGTCTTGATAAAATTAAACTTCAATACTACGATAAGTTAAAAAAAGAAAAGAAGATTATTATGTTCACTAATTATTATGTTCACTAATTATTATGTTCATTAGTGTTGCTCCATTTATCACGATAATTGTGTCTTTCTTTCAGGCTTGCACTTGGCCAAGATGTCGTTCCTGCCGGCACAGATAGTGGAAGATGCCATTGACCTCTCTGCAAAAGTTAGTGGGTACAAATTACAGGGGTCAGCTACTTAACTAAGTATGCAGCTAGTTCAAGTTGCCAGAAACTCATTGCTGGATCTTCAGTCACTAAGGTAAGATATCCAGCAAGCCACTAGGGCTAGGATAGCAATCTTCCAGTAGTCACTAAGTAGCATTTAGAAGTCACTTAGGAAATTTACAAGGCACAATAAATACTAACAACAATCTCCTTGAGGATAAATTTAAATAAATGAAAGAATAGGGAGAAAAAAACTGAGGGAGTAAAAAAAGAAAGAAAGAAAAATGAATCACATTAATCCAAATTGTTAATGTCTTCTAACCTTTTTCGTTCCAGATCATACATGAAGTATCTGAAGACCAAATTCTACAGTGCCACTGGAGATAACTCTACATCGCCCAACTCCAATACTCCTCCACACCTCACAAACACATCTCATCATACCGAGTAGGACAAACCACAGCCCATCTATGTACACTGGACCCGACATCGTCAACCAAAACATGATGCTAAATTTAAATTGTCAAATCTTCATCAGTGTTATAATTTTCATGTGCCATGGTAACAAATAATGTAAGTCTTTATCCACTCATACATCAACCTATATCTCAGCATACATCATTGCTACAAGTGAAACTAGTCTGAATGAAACTAGAACTGATTTACTTCTCTCTCCTTATCCCTCCCAATTACTGTAGCTGTAATGGACATTCAATTATAATAATCACCTTCCATGGACACTAAACAAAAAAGAAAAGAAACAATGTTATGGGACAGCTTCATGGTAGAAATAGAACTGTATGGTTGCAGAAATGACACAAGTCCAATCATCCATTCCATATTATTATTATAAATGTACAGTCACTGAATTTTAGACATGATATCGTTCATGTTTAATGACACTGCAATCTTCTTTCTTGGTCCAACAGGAGAATCATCAAAACAAAACCTATAGAAAAATAAGGATAGTTGAGGTACTATTGAAAAAAAAAAAAAAAAAAGTTAGACAAAACATGCCACAGCCTCATGCTTTGGAATCTTGCAAGCATTCGCCCCTAATAAGGAATAACTGTTCCCATCGCTAGCTATACTCTCAACATAAAGGAACAAATGAACATACTTCTTGAACTCTTCCAGTTCATCTTCATACTCGTCAATAAACACTTCGTGAGACTCCTGCACAGAATATTAATAAATACAATTATCATTTTTAAGTTGAGGAACCTATTGTTAAAAGGAAAGAACATGCTGATATGTGCAACAAACACACGTGCACACAACCCCAAGCCTCACCATACTCCTCTCTTCCACTATCACACTTTCTGTGGCGTGATGGCTATTCGGTCCTGCACAAAACAAATTTCACAATACATGTTGAAAACTACACTACAATGTACTTTTTTTAATTCCTTATCTTACTTGAAGTTTTTCCATTAGTGACAGGTGGAGATATATTAGCATGATAAAACATCTGGTTGGCAGAGTCTTCTGCACCTTGCTGCACTTCATCATCGTTGACTTGCAGCTGGACCACGCCCACAGATTCAAACCAATGAAAGAATACACTTCCAAAGATGGTAACTCAGTTGCTTACCTTTCGTTGCTTCTTTTTCTGCTTCTTTGAAGATTTTGACGTGTTAGATTGTTCCGTGTCTTCTCCATCTCCTTCGATGAACGCCAGCAGTTCCTCCACAGATGTCTGATCTGAATCTGATTTCTGCTTCCCTCGTGACCTTGATGAACCTAACACAGCAACAGAACAGAAGAGTCAACACTAACCACAGGCTCCGAGTGTGTTAGGCTCACCTGATGATTTCTGGTCTTTCCGTTTCTTCTTTTCCTCCAACTTTTGCCTCATTATGTCTCGTCTTTTTGTATAATTCTGACTGGTGGGAGCAGTAGGGGGCTACATGGAAATCGGGTTTGAATCAACAAACAACAATAACAAAAAAGATCAACTCTTTAAATTTGTTAGGGCTCTAACCCTCCTCCACTACGAGTACGAGATTGAACTTGCGCACGATTGCCTCAGGTCTTACTATCACAGAGATCATCGATGTCGCTGTTTTGACTCAGTGTTTAGTTTAATGCATTGTATCATTTTTCTTAGTTACAGTTTGTTCTTACTTTTGTGTAACTCTTTCTTGTTCTGATCTATCTTTCTATACTATCATCTACTATAATATATTCTATCAATAAATACAAACTTATATAACTTGAGGTTCGGATACAAGTCCTCTTCTTGACGGACAGTCCTGAACAAATTCAGTTAGTACCTTGAATACTTCTAGTTCAATACCCTATTCGCCCCACCCCCTCCTCCCACCTAACATCCAAAAATTTTGTGTATATTTCTTGTGTGCCACTTCATCCATTGTTCTTCACCCCCCCCCCCCCACCCCCCCCCCCACCCTTTTCCACCACCCACGCCCCAACCTTACCCCATTGTGACCAAATAGTTCACAGTAGGAGCAGAGACAGTATTTTCTCGATCCTTCCCCCACCGCGGCAGAGTGGCCGCTGTTCCCCTGCATTCCGTTGTTCTTACACACTTCATTCTCTTTGGCCAAACATGATGAATTAGGATGGTGGTTACTGCATGACCTACATACACACACACACACAAACACAACAAATATATAAATAAATAATACACACATAAAAATACAGCATTTAAAATAACCAGAGAACTGGCTACACAGATTTTTGAGCTGTAAACAAGTAATTACATAAGTGGCTAATAATAGAATGTGTTTTTCAACTCGTTGACGTGATGCATGCAATATTGAGATATATTTTAGCTCACAATATTTTATCAACAGATGTTAGTAATCCATTCACTCATATCACAACCACAAGAATGCAGAACCAAAGGTGCGAACCCTCAGCACTACTGTACATTAGCTAGCAATTAAATCATTTCTCAGACCAATCAGGTATCAATAGAGCTGTAATGAAAACAGTAGATGTAATTCATAAGAGAAGCTAAATATGCAGGCAGCATTCACTGATACCTTCAATGCGAAACTCCATATCAAGCACTTGGTTAAACTTCTCAGCATAAAGCAAAACT
>WLWD01004687.1_pt1 | contig 25572 bp, 13 predicted proteins | sample 6712731 | NCBI WGS metagenome assembly WLWD01 (sample SAMN12718690, study PRJNA576275) | sponge metagenome | isolation source: marine sponge | host: Mycale hentscheli | place: New Zealand: South Island, Marlborough, Capsize Point | collected 2014-11-01 | reverse complement strand
TCTCTTGGAAGTCGGTGACAAAAACTGTCAGCTGCCATTTTCCACTTATCACGAAATATGTCCCCGGCTACGCCCTTTTATATGTGACTTCTCATTTAAGCAATAGTACAAATTAACAATGACAATAGTGTCATCTTTGTGAACTACAGCAGAATTCTCACAGGTAGACACTGTGGATATTTCAATACTCTCAAAAAGCTTACAATATTGGGCCACCTTAGTCTTCTCTGGTGACTGGTAATTTCACTCCTTCAGGTTCTTCTCTCTAGGTGCATACCTGTAAACAGAACTGCGCCAGGACATAACTATTTAGAACTGTAAGGCGGCCTTGACTAAACTCTAGCAAAAGTTATTGCATTAATAATGCGCACCCGAGTAGCTGCCCCTTTTCACATAAACGTTGATTTACTCACGCGTCAATTGCAATTAGTCCACATGACTAAATTGCTTCAGGTTTTTTTTACCAAGTGCATTCCTCGTTTACCGCGCTTGCGGTCATGCCAACTCAACTTGGACATTTTTAGGTATTTTCTACACAGTGGCAACTGAACAGTGGTAAAGAGAAACATGACAAAAGATGAGGTAAGGGTGACATATTGGCCTGAAACTCATGACTGTCACAACAAATTCAGTATGGTTGGCAACTATGATCTTAGTAGTATTAATTATTAAGAAAAGATGTAGAATTATAGAAAGAAATTTTCATTAACTCTCAGTGTGCATGTGCAAGAGGGTTTACAACTATTGTCCATATGGCCACTCTTTTCCAATAGCGATATCTGTACTACCCAGTTGAAATGGCTATATACCAACATAGTTGCCAACTGTCTTGAAACCTCCGGGACAGTCTTGCATTTATCACTTAGCCACTGTCCCGCAACGGAATTGTACTCTTTCTATTGCTTGCCCCGGAAATGATAAACTTTTTATCTGTTTACTATGGATCTGCCAAAGTACCGAATGCTTCCGCTTCCGTTGCGTGTGGTCTGGGATATGGCTTGATGTCCCAGAACTATGATCAGAAAAGTTGGCAAATATGAACCATTCTACTTCTGTGAAAAGTCAGCAGAATTATAAAGCACATAGCAAGTACCTTACCTAACAGTGGAGCTTGATGAACTAAAATGCAATAGCACAAAGTATTTTTATCATGGTTTAGTTATGTCAGTCTACTTTTTTCTCACTTACTTTTCTAGACCCATGTATTCATGAATACACACACCACCAGTGTCTTTACTAACAACGCTTTACCAACCTAACTCAGCTAATGAATCATCATGATACACACTATTGTTGTCATCTTAACTGACAGACAGGCATAATATTATTTTAGATTGCTGACAATGCTTTACCAACTCAGTTCAGCTAAGTAAATATATAATAAACACACGCTGTCATAGTTGTCATTGTCTTACTGACAGCAGATTACACATATAATATATAATCCTTCATTTAACTTCTGCTTTTTACCTTACAGGTACAATAATTCTGAAAAGTCACTCAGGTAAGCTCAAAGAGAGTATATTGAAAGGAGAGGTTAGTGACTCTGAAGCTGTGGGATTACTTGATCAGTGGATAATAGAGGGAAAGTTTACAGAGAAAGAAGCTTTGTCCCAAAGTTATGACATGTTATCAGCTGGAATTGACACGGTATGGTGAAAATTACAACTTGGTGCTAATCTTTTTTTTATTTAATATTATTGATATAGACTACAAACACATCTGCATTCCTTCTCTTTGAGCTGGCAAGACACCCTCAGATTCAACAATTGGTGAAGGATGAAATATCATCTGTGCTGGGAGATAAAAGTAGTCCTTCATGGGAAGATCTCCAGAAGATGAGCACTATTCGTAACTGTATCAAAGAGACCATGAGATTGTACATGCCTATAAGTGGAATTGGTAGAATACTATCAAGAAATGGCGTATTCAGTGGCTATGAAGTACCAGCTGGGGTAATTATTATTGTCTGTTTAGCATAAATTTAGTTGGGTGAGGAATAAATATCATGACTTACAAACAAACATATGTCTCACATTAATATATCCCAACAGTGTCTCCCAATAATTTTCATTACCTGTTACAAGACCTCAGTTGTTGTTGTTTTTCTCAATGCACTACACATTTTAATTGGTGATACACATGATAAGGACTTGCATTATTGTATTTCATTTCTTCCTTGCTTCCAAATTCTTGACTACTAGCCCCAATTCATTTATGATCCTTTCTTGCTACCCACCATTAATTAATATGGACAACATAATGCCTTAACAATTATGTGGTTAATAATAATTATGTTTATTTTGGACATCCGTGTGGCATTACTTTCCCTTCTGCAGTCAGACTACCACAAATTTTATTTTATTATATATTTTTAGACTCCTTTGGCGGCAGATTATGCTTCAATTGCCAGGAATGAAGAATACATAAGTGAGCCACACAAATTCATTCCACAAAGATGGAGTAAAAATACTGAAGAAAAATTGCATCCATTCTTGTCACTGCCATTTGGATTTGGTACCAGATCATGCTATGGTTAGTTATGAAAGAAAAGAGAGGATTGATTTATGTTCTAAATCAAGAAAATGTAATTGAAATACTTTAGTAAGAATTATATTAAAATGTAGGAGGATGGCTAGCTGAAGTCAGAGTTGGTGTATATTCTATTAATTATATTTTGGTCATTATTTAAATTAGAAATTGAATAGCTAAAGCTTTAAGTAGCTAGTCAGTTTAGTGAGAATTATATTTATGTAGGAAGACGGCTGGCTGAACTTGAGATACTTGTTCTTGTAACAAAGCTGTTATCCAAGTACACTATCTCTACTGACGTGAAACAACTGAAGATGACAAGGAATCAAGCAGTTCTTCGACCGACTGATCCTCTACAGATAAAGTTTACCAGAAAAGTATGACTGGACTGTAATGATATTACATTTTGTAGCTAAGTAGATGACTTTTATGTTAATTTGGTATCAACTGTTATAATGTGTGCATTGTTCAAATCTTGGACACAGCCATTGCAAAGTCAAGAATATACTAATAGTATAGCTAACTGTATTACCTGAGAGAAGTATAGATTTTATTGGAGCTACAAGCTGATAAAATACGTATATAGATTTTATGTGGTATATTATTTAAATAAGGCGGCATGAGTAAAAAACTGTTGGGGGCAATTGTTGGGTTAGAAAAGGCTTCAGATTAGAGCTATGGCAAATCTGCCTTAAAATGGTAAACTTATGCTTCATTAGAAAATATTTAAATTAAATACAGTATCTATATGATTATAATGATTCCTACAACTCTTGTATGCTTTATTGACACAGTTGGGGAAAGACAATGATTTGATTTAGGCACGAATTTGAGCTGTGTTGCTCAGGACAAAGCAATTATGATGTGCATTATGCCTTATACTTGCTGCAGAAATTTACTGCTCTAATTGTTTCCATTGGCAGTATTACCTGGTATAGTAATAATAGTTTAAGATTGGATGCATGTTTGTGTTGAAAGCCAAGGACTAGGAATACCGGGATTTCAAAAACAAAAATGGCAATATCAAATCAGAATGTACAGTCAAAATGTTCTGAAGTACCAAATACAAAATAATTGATATCATTTCACATATTGTTGAATAATTATTTTTAATCATTTGTTGGCATTATTTTCTGAGTAATGTTTAGCAGATATGATATAGCTAATCAATAATGTGTAAATGTAACGAGAAATTTAAGAGAAAAATAGGCTATGATAGACTGTTGCATAATCCATGTTGGTATTCCTCTTCCAAATTACTTAATTTTTAAAGATAATTTCATGCAAAATAATGGGCTGTTGTCATTTGCTTTTCCAATCACCTTCACATGATAGACACCCTATTGGATATAATATTTATATAGATAATAATATTACGTTTAAAAGAACAGTGTAGCTATAATAGAAAGTAACTTCTATACTCTTTTGTGCCTCATATAATTTGATCACCTATGACACTCTCATACCATTTAAATTGAATTCCCTTCATTAGCTAGAATCCACAAAGTCACTTATTGTGTTATAATGTTTTAACTAGTGGTGTGCTTGAGCACAGATGGCAAGCGAGCCTGGAACTACTCTATTGTTAAACGATGGATTTTAACTTCTAATACTTATGAATGACTTTAGACTCTCCACTCATCAGAGCCTACAGTTGTACCACCTTGCTTCCTAATGATTTGACACTTTCAATCATAAATATGTTGGTAGTTTCTTATCCTACTCCTCCAAAAGCAGCTCTATAATGCCTTCCTTTCTTGTACTCCTCTTACTATATTGCAATTCACCTAGGTATTTTAACAATTTTGGATTGCCTACAGTTAGCTAGGTGTTAGCTATTGAATTGCAGCATGCACTTCAAATGTTCAAATGATGTTGTTGCTCCCATGCGAACAGCCAAAAAAAATTCGGTCTCTAATGATGGTAAAGTAACTTGTAATATTTAATAATAAAACTGACATATTCCAACATACTTGCCAGAAGCATACTTATGAAAGTCTAAAATAATATGGGCATGTAAGTAGTGTTTATAAACAATTACATCACGCCGTATGTATAGTACTTGAAGTATTTTATAAATCCTAAATAGCTGTCTTTTATGAAAAGGGACTGGCACATTGGTTTCATTGAAAGTCTAACAAAATGGTGGTAAACTTACACTAGGAGCAAAACTTGGCACCATTTGCTTGAAAGCAAGCTTGTGAAATCCTTTACTAATTGGACATTGTGTATGTGAGCAGATATTGTCATGACCTCGACTTATACCAAACAGCTGCAATTGGAATGAAAATGTTCCTCCATCAACATCTCTATCTGTGCCAAATGTAATAAAGCAGTTGAATTTTAATATTGTGATGTAAAATACTAGCTAATTAGAAAACATTGTTTGGCTTAACTTCGATCAATAGCTAGCTAAGTAACAAGATTAAAATGTTTTTGGATCAGTTGGAATATACAGCACCTATGCGACCTGATGCGATCCGCAAGGGGATTAAATACAGTGCGCAGTAAATGTGTGAAAAGTAATTTAAAATACATTAAATTGTAGCATGGTTATATTATCAAGTCGGTAGCAACATTTGTGGGGGAATAAAATCCATTATAATAAGCCACCACCAGTCAGAAAATTGTCATTCTTTGGGGGACACATATGCTTGTATGATGAAAAGCAATTTATTTGCATCTCTTTTGTCCACAATTTGCATGTATCCAAGTCCATGTGACTTAGAAGTGTCGACAATTCTAATACCCATATTTTGTAAGTACTATGGCATTCCCTGAGATACAAGGAGCATTACGTGAGGTAGTAACCATTGAATGGCGCGATGTTGAGCATTTTAGATGTCACGCAATTCAACATGATTTAAGAGTGATCAGGTGCCATTATTCTAACTAATCCAAAATTTTGGTATAATTTTAGCATAATATGCTCCAGAATTTTTTTATTATTATTAGCTATACAGCAACTAATGGAACACCAAAGATGTGAATCCTACTAGCCAGCTACAAAATGATTTCTCAAATCAAAAGAATGATTATTTGGTGCATTAATTGTGCAGTAATTTTTCAAACTTAGTTGTTATATATTTATTTTTAGTATGATCTCTAAAGGAAAAAGAGTAATGCTCTTAATGACTAAAGCTTTTATATAGTCACTGAAATAAGATTGGCTAAAATTAGAGGTGTCACATTGGTATATAACTGAGCTAATTTTAGATGATTTTAGATGATAAGCCAAATAGAATTATTTCTACAATTTAATGAACTTGTGAGTCTTACTTGAGTAATAAGTTAACTCCACTGAGGCTTCTTCACTACGTTCCAGCGGGTACGGATCAATATCAGCCATAGTGAATATAAACAAATCATTAGCTCCTCCTATATTAAACAAAAACGGAAATTTTATTATGAAGCTTAAAAATTTTTCAGAACTACTCTTACCACAATTCTCCACGTCAAATAATTTTGAAATGTAGGCAGCTCCGTTGGCATTGCGAAGTCCATCGTTTAGAATGAACACTGATATCGAAATTATGAAATCAAAGTAACTCATCCTACTGTAAATTTAGAATTATAAAACAATTGAATGCGTTGTGTTTCCCCGGGTGATCACTGATGCTGCGCAACATCGCGTAGTCTGGAATGAAGTAGCGTCGGTAGGTAGGTGTGGCCAGAGTGCCTTTGTGTCGCTTTACCAACTTGAGCGCTAAAGACGGTTCCAAGGGTAGACTATACTTTAGGTACTACACGCGACGCGACGCCGACGCGTTTTCGCATCGCGTTTTCATCGTTAGTGAAACACTCGCTATTCCTCTCAATGAAAAACAATTGTTTGACAAAAAAGAGCAAATTGGCAGCCCTAGCCCTAGCCCTAGCCCTAACCCTAGCCCTAACCCTAGCCTAGCCCCCAACTATTAGTAGGCGCAGTGCGGCGCCTTTTTCTAGGCTAGGGCTAGGGCTAGGGGGTTAGGGCTAGGGCTAGGGCTAGGGCTGCCAATTTGCTCTTTTTTTTAATAAACGCATGCTTCCACTAGCGAGGAATCGCGGGGTGCTTTCGCGAAAACGCGTCGGCGTCGCGTCGCGTGTAGTACCTAAAGTATAGTCTACCCCGGTTCCAACTTAACGGAGTGGGTGGGTTAGACAACAAGGCTTAATGAACTGAACTTGGTACTACTATAAAGAACGCACACGCAAACTAACTCCTCCACGGCTGAACAGTTCAGCCAGTTCATTAGTCTGGTGTCGCCGACCCTTTACCTTCCCTATATTGGTGGGGCGGGTAGGCCAGACTACCAGTTCATTAGCTATACATGTATATGTAGCACTTGCAACCTAGCATTAAATTTATTCTGCTAGTCACCATGTGCGAACTTCACTGCTTAATTTACTTGCTAGTTGTCCATTGCAAGTTCTTTTGAATAAATACAATGCTGTTATATGCACATTATATCACTGTAGCTAAGCTAAACTTGTGTTGTCAGTCTGAGCAGTAGCTAGCTACTAATAATGAACTAAAGTTGTTCCAGAATATGGACTATTTAAACCACCATAATATCCAATACTGTACAGAAAAGTACACCACCTGTGCTGCTATCTCCTTTCACATAGACCCTGTACGTATTCTGCAAGAAAAAACAAAATTTTAGTTACTATTCTTGCCATTGTTACTTTGATTTTTACCTTTGGAACATAAAATGGAAGAAGTTTCCGATAAGCAAAGACATGCCTTCCTTCTGTCAGTGGACACGATTCATCATTTGGCAAAATAGAGCAAAAATTGAATGTCTTTTTAAAGGATAGAGAAAATCCTTTAACAATCACTGTAACCTGAGCATCATTTTTAATCTCTTTGCCTGTAAACACATTAACATCAATATTATACTCCTGAAAAAAAAAAGAACTTTTTTTTTACTTACTGGAGTTAAACCCAAGGTAGGCAGTGATATAAGTATTGGGTGTCATAGGATATGGAGAGAAATAGACATCTTTCACAGTAAATACTGTTGGGCTACCAGAACCTACAATCACAACATAATACTTAACAAGCCTTTGATAGATGAATCCTACAATCTATAAAGTCCATGTTGCCATTCCCAGTGGTTGATGGTAATCCATTGGTTCTACCATAAAAGAGTCCCAGCAAACAAAAAGCAGCGATAAAATCCAAGATAGAAGACATAATTATTTCTAAGCACTTCACTTCAGCCAGTTCTTGAGTAGTTCTAGAGTGTAAGGATAAATCTCTCTCGTTATAAATTGCCAAACTATATGTCCTATAAACACCAGTATGCTTTCCAGGTGTTAAACACAGTCAGTGAAGTCATACAAAGTAATGTATTACTACATGTCCCAGTAAGAATTCACTGAAAACATAGAAGGTGAGAACTTACATTGCTGGTGCAACTGTTACTACATTAGTAGTTACTAGCTGTTGACATGTGTGAATGTGAATGTTGCCTTGATAGCTAGCTGCTGATTATTGTGTTGTGACATGCACTACATAGTTATAGTTCTTGGTCCCTATAGTTGCAAATAATAATCACTAATATGTTGCATTAATGTGTAGATTTGGGGTCACCAATACTTGATTTGATTTAATTTCAACATAGATAACTACTTTTTCATCATATTATGGTATCATTTCTCCTAAATATGCCATAATGATTTAGAAAATATGCATTCCTGTAAAATTTGCTTAGTGGAATTCTAACATTTACTTTATGATTAAGCACAAGCAAGGTTCTTGATTACTCCTATGACAAACATCTTGGAAGCCTTATTATAATGGGAAGACGTATGAGTTATAAACACGCATGTTCGGAAACAAGTTAAAACTTGCTCATCTAAACATGAGCACTTATTAATAGAATAATAATTTGTTGTTCTTGCATTGAGATTAAATGCTAGCAAGTCAATGCTGCAGACAAGCTGTAAACTTCTTTATCTGAGGTGACCGTAATTATAGCTTGCAGTTATAGAGATACCGGTATCATAATACGTCCAATACTTTTCCCTTTTATATAATTGAACTAAAAAATGGGACTAGACTTCAGCTAAGCTCTATTAGATAACAATATGTGATGAGTATTCCCTCTCTCTGTGTGTACTCAAATATGGACCTGTATAAAGTCTCCAGCAGCTAGCAAACAATATGCTGTTGTCTCCCACAGTTGCATGTGATTATTGATGTCAAAAAAATTAAAATTAAAATAAGCCAGAGAGTGTGTGAGTCTTGCGATAGCTATGGTGAGAAATATTCAAAGTGAGGATATAATTGATGCAAGAAGGTGAGATAATGTGCAGTAACCATGAGATATTTTGTAATTGAAGTGATAATCACAGATAATCAATTTCTTTATAGTAGTATGGGATCCCTAAAAATGACTTGAATATGTCATTGTTTTTAAATAATATTTATTGTTATTACATGAATTAACATCTGTATAAAAAAGCTGGCACTTGGAAGCTAAATTTCTAGATAGTCAAAGAGTCGCACTTTACAATTTCATGGATAGTAGTATTAAAAATCATCTCAAGCCAGCATAGCAGGATATGACAGTAAAGTAACCAGCACTTCCCTGAACAAGCTGGGGGTGTGGCTGACCCTAGTGTTGTAGTTGCCGCTCTATTCCACTAGGTATGTTAAGGGATGGGCTAAAGTAGGAGCTATTGCATTTCTTTAGCCAATGGCATTGACATCTGAGGAGTTGGCAAAAGTTCTGTTAGAGTATATAAATGTCAATCAACTCCTGGAGAACTCAAAAACTTGAAATATTTCAAATGTTTATTCTCTCCGAGAGCATCTGAATATATTTAGTTCAAGTCCCTGCACTCTATTAAAAATCAGGTATTTTATTGAGACTGGTTTCTATTAGGGTCAGATGAGCTTGAGCTTGTAAGGGAAAGATCCATAACACTTCTGACCAATAGGGGGAGAGATAAATATATGGCTGTCTAAGTAAGCGAACCAATGATATTAGTTCTGTAATTAGGTATGACTATCTGACTGAGTCCTCAAGTGTAGACGATACTGAAGAAAGTTTTATTCCAGTACTGTACTTCATGCCATCTCTGTGTAATGAAGGTGTTTTGTGGGGATTAGAAGTGTTGAAAGATAGGAGACATGGGTGGTAACAATTTGGGATAACTTTGATATGAACACTAGCTGAAATAAGGATTTCAGAAGGAGTGATAACATGATGGCTAAGCCTAACAATATTGTATAGCTACCATTGGTTTGTTAGGAGTGCTTAAAATTCTTTCGCAGGAAATATAAAAATTCTTTACCAAGAAATAATAGCTAAAATTTCTTAAAGGAGCTCTTGGGACTAATAATGAAAAGAGAATTTCCAATGTTTAACAGAGAAATACACATGCAAAGAACAGATCTATTCTAAACACAAGGCAATAGTTCTAGATTTACCGATGAACCAGAATCACACAAAAGTGATTGGTAGTTATGTCCACTTTACTTCATAGCTACTAAATAATTAGTGTAGAGAGTGAGGTGGAGTTTAGAAAGGTTTGTAAGATGCTATTGGAGAGGGTAGATGAACATAATCTTTAAGATCAAGACAACTCATTTATTGGCTATTAGACACAACTTTTCTTCCTCTAGTAGCTAATGATCACTGTGACATCTTGTCCGGAATCCTCAGAAGATATTAGAGACGAAGTTATAACCCATAGAATAGAGGTATTAGAATTTAACAAAGACCATTTGACAGTTTAACGTGTGAGTCATGTACTTGTCCTGGTAAGTTTAAGAAATAACTGTATACAGGCACCTTCATGTGATTCACATGTGCTCTTTACCAATTATGCAGCAATGATTTTTTTTTAATATTCGAATACAAAAAAAAAATTGCAAACTCACAGACACAAATTTACAAAGAATTCACTCGCTCCACAAATTTGCGTCATCTCAGGTGCCATAACCCTAAGGCTATAGTTCAATCATTGGACAACCTAACAGGTGCTACAAGGCACCATCTCTTCAAACTCTGTGAACTTGAACTTTTATTAGTGTTGCTTTGGTTCACTAAAACTAAAATTAATTTTAGTTACACCTAAAACATTTTAGTTTAACCAGAACTAAATTTCACATAGGATGATGATAACTAAAACTAAAAGTCATAGAGCTGATGAGTAATAACTAAAACTAAAATTAATTTTAATCAAAACTATAAATATAGCTAGCCATTTTTCAGTGACATCACTGATAGAAGACAAATGACCAGTGGTAGTCCCAGGAAGAAAAACCCTTTACCCAATCATTTCTTCATAGCACCTCAGTAAATTGTTTAGCTAAGACAAACTGTTGGACAGCAGTCTGCAGTTGCTCATCTACTATCTAGCCCAGTCCCCTCCCTTAGCAAAAAAAAAAAAAAAAAAAACTAAAAAAACTAAAACTAAAACTAAAATGGAAGTTAGTAAATTTGAAAATCTAAAACAAAAATTGAAATTAGTACATTGGAAAAACCAAAACTAAAACTAAAATTGTAGTCTTTGTTAGTGAAAGACTAAAACTAAAACTAATCTTGAAATATTTTTTGTCAAAAAAACTATAACTAAAACTGAAATGTAAATGTTCAACCAAAACAACATTACTTTTTATATACTCTCCAGAGGAAACAATTGGCTATTGAAGAATTAAGATGATGAACGGAAAGAGTATATTGACAAGATAAGTGGTGTTTAGGATTAGGTCTTTTATCCACGTCTCCACAAAGGTTTAGTGTACTGTTTTGGATTAGTACCATGGAGTCCAATACAACTACATTTAATCATGATGGACCACTATATTCTTACTAACTTACATGTGGCACTTGAATGCCGGCAACAAGTAGTGTCTGAACAAGTTCGGGAATGCTATAATGGGTGACCCCATCCACCTTACTGTGACTTGCGTACTCTGAACTAAGTCACACTGCACACCTCTCATTCAGTAACGAACCGGTATTTCACTCAATGAAGACGATAATGACTATGATTTTACAGATTTCTTGCGAGCATTGGTAGCAAGCTTGTCAGTAGATTGTAAACCCTAACTCTCTTTGGGAAAGATGGGTGATGATGCAACTTCAGCTTTATGCAACTTATTGATTTCTATTGCTTAAATCTTAATCTATACTATCGTTCAATAATATTAGTCTGCACGACAGTGCTAAGGAAAATTGTTGGCAAATTCAAATGTCTCACTAGTTTGCAAAACCTGTACATAAGATTTACTTGGTCTAACAGCATCAAGATTTTGCTGATCAACGGACCAAAATTTCCTCACCAACACACAATTGCATCTTGAATTCTATTAAATGAATCTAAGCGGTGTAATGCAAGTAAGCAGCGGTATTTAGATTGTCTAGTAAACCATTTCGGTATTTAGAATGTCTAGTAAACCATTTCGGTATTTAGAATGTCTAGTAAACCATTTGATAGCCATCTCTTGGCCAGAGCTGCTGCCAGTTCGTAGTAAGCAGCTCTATTGCACAATAGAGGCTTTAGATCTTTGCACAATATTGGTGTGTGTGGCATAAGTAGTTTGACCAGCGCATTACTTCATCTGACTAAACTGAGCAATTTAGATTTGTCTCATAGTAATATTGATATAACCATCGCAGCAGTGGAAGTAATTGCATCTATATATACCGGAGCACCCCCCCCCCCCCCCCCCCCCCCCCTTCCTACGCCACAAGCTATGCTGCCAGTACCATCTAATCCCTAAAGGACTGAAACTCAAAATTAATTGTGTTGCATTGGCCTCACACGAAACATCTGCCACTATGATGTGGTATTACTGCTTTGTGGGTCTCGTCCCGCAGTCTGAAATGAGATACGATTATACTTGTTCATCTATAGCTAATGTGCGAACAGTTTGGATTACTCTGAGACTAGCATGTATTTTACCAAAATTGTTACAAGAATAAAAGTCTAGTACATACCCCCATGTTTTGACTTTCCTTGATTTATTTCAAATCCATTGAGGTAATAACAAATTGATATTTCAACAAAAAAAAAAAACATTAATAAACTACTTGTGATAATAGAACAAAGAATTTGTTTGATAAACTTATCACTGAGAGATGCTCATGTCCAAGTTGATGCAAAACAGTTCATTGCCGCTGCTGTCAGAAGCCTTTACCTTCCCCGTATAGCGACCCTGAAAGATAATTATTTACTCATTCAATAACATTAATATATACCCATAACACCATTATTTTTAGCAAGAGTCATTTTAAATTATCAACTATCAAAAATGTTCTTTTTCTATTTCTGCCAACTTCATTCAAACAAAACCAATGGTGATAGAGCAATGATATCCAGTGAGGTTCATAAGACGTTATATTCCAATGAACATTTCTCCAATTTGGTCGACTTTAGGGATGGAGTGACTGTTTGTCCAAGCTTTGTATAGCTACAAGTAAAATTTCCTTTGTTGCTGAAAGGACCATATCAAATTACTTTTATACCATAATCACGTGTGCATGTCACTTCATTTTGTCATAACGAAGTTCTTCAATGTTATGTAATTTAAACATTCTTAAAAAATTGTTTTGTTGATTTAGAGTGATATCACTTTTATTATGTGGCAGTTACTATGTTACTATGGTATTGTACTTTCAAACCGTCCAATTAGATTGCTCAATTCGCAGTGAATATATTTTATATTCACTTCCTAGGAGATAAATAAGTGGATCAAAAATTAGTTTTTATGCATTTCCCATAGCCTAAAACCACGATATAAGTCAGTTGCACCTGTCCGTTTGGTCTGTACGGGGTTTACACTAACCTTGGGCCTTAAGCCCTCGGTTGTGTAATCCCATACCAACCACCATGTCATGGTGTAACTTATATAGTTTCTTGTGTATTAAGTTATATCAATACTATACGACAAAAAAAAATATTGCAGCCCAAATGCGTACCTAGCTAATGGTGTTTGTAAACCTAAACCTGTGTGATATTAGACTTACTGATACTGCGTAGCTGGGTAGTGTGTTAGAATACACAACAGTGTGATCACCAGCAGACATGGGACAACTTTCTCCAAAATATTCAACTAGCTTGCAGACCTTCATTGTTGTTTTGATGATTGGAACAATCTTGTTGTATAGGATGTAGATGCTAGCCGAGCCAGAGTTGACCTTCTCCGCTGGAAAAGTTTTAAGTCATCAATCAAACATAGCTACACCACATCTGTTATATATCACTGCTAGCTATTTCTAAATTAACCGTTAAAATACCGAGATAAAGGTAACACAAGTTTTACTTAAAATAAAACTGACAACTAAAATGGATTCAGAATGTTTTAAGTCCGCAGCTGAAATTCAACACATTGCTTAGTGCAATCAATAGACAACTAGCCATAGAAGCATTAGCTAGCGAGTTAGATTTGTATCTAGCCAGTACAAGATAGTATTTTTAATTGAGGCATCCAAGCTGTGCCCTAAGAAATGTAAAGGGAGATTTAAAAAAAAAAAGAGTAAAATTGGCTAAGCCATGCTCTGATAAGAATAAATGTAGTTAAGTCACGTAGCTACACTGTATCTTTGAAGAGTTAAATTAGCTTTATAACTTACTTATGGAATATCATAATCCACATATCCTGACAATAAACATATCCAGCTACTTTCTAAATCATTCAACCAAAGTGTCCTGGAGAATCAAAGAAGCACCTCATTAACTTCAATTTCATTTCAATCTTTACCTTTTGGTTTAGTCAATCTTTGCCAGATTTTTAATGCAAGTCAAATGCTACCTTTTCTCAACACAAGTTAAATGATAAAGGTGCAGTAAAAGTGATGCATTTAGCACAAAAAATTGTTGGTAGAAATACTTACTAAGATAAAATTTCGCAGTCACTGTAAAAGTTTCTCCTTTGCTTGGTGGATTGGGGTACAGTTCAACAGATTTGACTTGAACAATACTTGATGATCCTACATTCAATAAATGTTATTTAGATGAATTACACGCTGCCAAATTTTATTTAACTCACCACAGTCACTCCAGCCCCCATCTGAATCTAAGTTCGCCTTCCATATAGCGGGCAAGTTGAAATCCTTACCCTCGAGGTTGGGATCAACATTGAAAAAGTCTTCCCAATCGCTGCGCCCATCACCGAATTTTGCTTTATATTTTCTCAGTGTTGGAATTGCCCGACACAATGTACTGGTTGCAATTACTAACAGACAAATGCAAAAGTTAGAATTCATAACTGAAACTGTTCCACAGCGGCTTAACAATGACGGCGCCGCTTATATACAAAATTGGGCACGCGCGATTTTAACCGAGGGCTCGCGAACTTCTCGCTAGTACATACAATTTTTACTTTTATTGTTTGGGTCTACACCAAACAACGCCATGATATCACCTTCAGATACTTAGTCACATTATTCCTGCATGAACCTAATCATATTCAAACATTACATCCTGCTTGGTGAGCATGCTCACTAAGACTGTCATTCCATATGAAAAGGCCTGAGGCCTCTTTCCTCAGTCTATCTCTTTTTTTATTATTGGTAAAGTGGTTACTAGTGCACTTTTAGTTGTGTGTATGGGTGTCTGGTTCTTCTAAGAATAGGGCATCAGTGTATGCTGCATCCTAGGGCTTTGCCTAGGTGGTCCTTCGAATTGAAGCTTCTGCTCAGGGACTTACTTACAACCCCTGAACATTTATAAAACCTCCGCATCCACTTTTAGAAAACGTGGCCAATACAAAAATTGCAAACATCCAATCACCAAGTGGATGAAAATAAATAATATAACAACACAAACAATAGCTAGTCCAAACAATTGAATGCAGTGAGCAGAGCCTGTTCCCTGATCAGTTTGCCAACTGAACTGCCTGGTCCTTCCCGAACTATCTTTCCCGCTAATTCCCTAAGTGATGCGAGGTGGGCATGACACTGCTGACACTTTTCATACCTATGCAGCCATTAAAAATTGCAACAAAAAAATTTAAAAAAAAATTATTATAATTTTTAAAATTTGATACACCATCTTAAAAAAAAAAAAAGTCATGCATAACCTGAACCATGATCACACTAAACCAACCCCACGTATAAGGACTGACCTTTCTTCTCGCTGCAAATCTCTACCACCTGCAGCTGGTGGTACAGCAATGTTGGTTTTTATCACAGGTCCGAAACTTTTCAAAATAAGTTTTATAATGCTGCACCCACAAGAAGCATACCTAAATTAATTATACAAATACATTACTTACAGAATCATACTCAAAAGGAAAATTTTGTAATTCAATTCTTTTTTTTTTTTTACACTCACGGTTTATACTTTGAGCAGAGCAGAGCCTTGAGTTCTGGAAGCACCAGAAGAGAAAGGTCAAGGTTCCAGAGTGACCTCTTGTGCTGGAGAATATTTAAGAGGTCTACCAGAACAGATTCATTGTTGGAATCAATCGCAATCTCTACAGACACCTAATCACAAGTAAACAACAACATAATTAAGTGGTAAACAACAACATAATTAAAAGTGGATGAAATAAATAATAAATGAAATGAAGTGGGTAGATGTTCTTCCAAGATAATTTATTACTGGTATCATTGTGGACAACTAGCAAGTAAATTAAGCAGTGAAGTTCGCACATGGTGACTAGCAGAATAAATTTAATGCTAGGTTGCAAGTGCTACATATACATGTATAGCTAATGAACTGGTAGTCTGGCCTACCGCCCCACTTCTTATTCTCCAGAAAGGAAGGATTGAGGGAGCTGGAGGACCTCTATTAAAAAAAACTTTGTGGGGGGGGGGGGGGGGGGGGGCATTTTCAAGGAATGGGGAGAAAACTACATTTCCTAAAAAAAAAAAAGGCCTGAAAACCTGTTCTCCAGTCTTAATGAGGTGTGCAAAGCAATTACTGAATGCCAACAGACCACATGCGCCACAGGCAAATGGCAACAGGTTACAGAACTGAAAAGGAGAGAGTCTTAGCAAGCATGATCAGGGGTCAGCATCACACTTGGTCAAACAAAACAGCAGAACAACTACTCAATAATGAAGACACAGGTCCTACCATCCAGTACACCTAGTCGGCAATTGGTTTGCCAGGGGTGCTGATTGTGGCAGGTCCCTTAAATTTCCAAGTGCTAGAAAGAGTAGTAGTCATTCATTGGGCCCTTTCTTTTCAAATGTTGGAATTACATTGTACTGAGAATTCTAAATAGCTGCTGCCCAAATGAGACCAGAATTCAGAAAGAAAAAAAAAAAGTCACAGTAGTAAAGCAAATCTCTAGCATTAGCCAAGCGTTTAAAAGAGGTGTTGGAACTGTTTCAGCCAGTGCGGCCATAGCCACACCAATATTAAACAAAAAGAAGCATGTCTCTCAGCTGGTTTATGCTTCTACATCCCGTGGTCTTTGTCCAAATTGAGCAGTCGAAACCGAGCAGACAAATTGGCTTCTGTGGTGAGTAAAAGGCCAATCTCTAGCATTTTGGAAGATATCCCTAAAACTCCACACAAGCTTTAGTTTAACAAAGTGATCTTTTGGAAAAATAAACACAGTTCAGAGGTCCTTTTATTGGTTTTCAAGTGGCCAATTTTGCACTAGAGCCTGTTGATATAGTTGTTTTGTTTGGTTTTTGCTTGCTTCACATACTTAAAAATGTTTAAAACTAAGCCTGCCACAAAAGCAGTGCAGGCATTATGTGGGTGTGGTCATAATGGCCACACCAACTTGATTAGGCCTCCTATTCTGTTGTATCCAGCTATGCATGTACGCACGTAGTATTATGAACTACTGAGGATCATTGAGTCTCACAGGATTAATGCCGCCACATTCCCGGGAATATTTTCTACCTTCCCATTGTGTGTCACTTACCCGGGGATTGCTAACAGACCAACGGGCTCGCACTTGCTTCAGTGTGCTCAATCTGCTCTCCAGTATTTGAACTACATCACAATGATCTGAAATGGGCAAGAACCGTGTGTGAGTGAGTGAGTGTGTGTGTGTGTGCGTGTGTGAAGCGGATGATTAAGTGAGTAATACAATATATTGTTTATACAAGTTACAATACATTGCCATTAACTTTACTAGAATTTTTTTTTCCACAATTTAACCACTCCATATTATTATTATTATTATTGTTATGAATATGACTTTAGGACGACCCTTTCTATGTACTTCATGTAAGCCTTCAGTGCAAAAGCATGTGATGTAATAGTCATTTATTGAACTTTGAACTATATATGCATACATACACACATGCACGCACACACACACACACACACACACACACACACACACACACACACACACACACACTAGTAAGCTCTGCACCTACTTGTACTGATATCCGCTAGGATTCGACTTTCGGAGACTTGACTGGAAGATGGAATATCCGCATGAGGTTGCTACATACAGTGAGAAAAATAGATAAAGCCATACGTGAATACCCATCAGGTATAAGGAGCTGATTACACAAAGGCACCGAATAAATGTTTTATAAAATTTACACTAAGGTTGGGAAATTTTATTCTAACTTAAGTTTTTCTGATTTTTTTCTTCTTCATTACAATAAAATAAAACACAGTTGCTGTGTTGCCCAAATATATTAGTTTGCACTATTTCAAAGATAATATTACTAATGAACACTTGTGATCCACATTAAACTACAAATACGTATATCAGTAGGTCTTGCACTAAAAAATACACATACTATAGGTTTGGGTAGAGCGAAATCTTCTATCATAGCTCGTGAAGGATTCTTGGCAGCTGGGGCTTTCCGCTGAGGAGGATGAGAAATGGGTTGTGCTGAGGGATGACTGGGCTTATGGTGAGGCGTATGATACGACGGGGTAACATCTGATGGCTCAGGGGGCTTAGGGGACAGATTGGGTTCAGATTTTACAGCTCTAGGTTCCTCCTGGTACTTAGGATTCACTTGAATGGGGTCATCTTCATTGTGGTGTTTCCTCTTCTCTGAGGCTTGGGGAGGTTCCTGGACGCGCTGGATCCGAGATGAAGGAGATGATGGTTGGGGGGCTTGTGAGACTCTAGAAGAAGGATCTGCTGCAAATGGCTTGAATTTCTTGGGAGGAGTGCGGACTAAAGAGTTGAAAAAAAATAATAATAAAAAAACATAATACAAGTAAAAGGCAAGAACCAAACAAACTGCTTACTTTAATCATTCATGACAAACTCAGATTTATCATCACTTACTCATTTTTTGACGAGCTGCAAATGTTTCTCTTCTGTCTTTTTCTTTCACATCTGTAGGTGGAGAGTTCTCTTCATTTCCTTCTGCAAGCTTCTCGACCGCTTCTCCTTCTAAACTCTCTTTACGCTTCTGATCTCTAGAAGACTGTGCAGAGGATGGTGGAGATATCTCTTTCTTCTCATACTCAAACTGACCCCTTGCACTAAAGAGACAGCAACAACATAATAGCAGCAGTAGTAGCAATAATAGTAATAGTAATAATAGTAGTTATAATAATATTACAATATAATAATCATCATCATCATTATCATAATCATACTAGCAAAATGGTAATAATACATAACACCACCAATGCAAACCTTAAGCACTTCATACATAGCTCATCTATCATAAAATCATTCGAGATAGACTGGCATGTATTGGCATACATATAGTTTCAAACGTGACCACTCCAGCTATCACTACTAGTGAGTTGCACGGTCTCCAGTCACTCCTTCAAACACAAGGGAATCAGGTTCTAAACTGAACTTTGGTTCACAGACTAATACTGCCAACATGACCAGCAAATGAAGAACATTTTGATAGCACAAACTCAGTAAGACTTAGAAAATGAAGACCAAAAAAAAGGCAACAAAAAAAAATACTGGATTATCGAATTCTCTAATTTGATGTTGTTTGCAATGTTTGAAACTGCCAAGTCCTCTATTGACTGACATAGCAAAATAAAGTACTGAAATAATATAGTAAGCACACTTACTTGGAGTTACGTATGGTGTAGTTGGATTGGTATAGCCTTCAGGCCTTTCAATGCTATGGCTGGCACGATTTTAGCCTAGTTCTTCTACTTTGAATATATTATCGTATCTTTTCAAGTACGTACACAAGTAGGAACATGAGTGTATGCACAAGACAAACCTAACTGATGTGGCTGTCACATATGTACACAACACGTGTCATGAATCTTATAGTTGATATGAGAACTTAGCAAGCACTTCAGGGCACGACAATTATTGACCTCACCTTGCCGAGAGCGAGGGAGGAGCAGCCTCACCAGTTATTGTGGAGGAGTCTCCAGAGAATGGCCTCAGATTCTGAGTGACACATTGCAGTTAGTAAAGACAGAGAAGAAGGGGAAAAATGAGTGTGTGTGTGTGTGTGTGTGCATATAAATTAATTTGAATTAAACATACACACTAGAAGTGATAATGACTCGGAAAATGTCGCTTTTCTTTAAGATGACGTGTACGATGTTCCACCTCCTCATCTCTCTCTCACCCACTCACCTTGATATCTACACACCATACGCTGACGTTAGTCTGTGCCATAGACGCAGCAATCTGGACAACGGAGAAATAAACATGGCTTGTTTACGTACAAATAAATACATAGTAAAAACTTGTCATTCCACGACAGATACTACAATCAAATATATATTTATATTTGCATTCACATATGTATGTGTGTGAGAATAAACAAATATATATACAGTATATGTACAAATATATATGTAAAAATATCGTAGTGTGTACCTATTGCGATTCAGATGCTGCAGTTTAAAATTAAAAAAAAAAAATTACACCTACGCACCGGAGTTGCCAGAGTGGGGCTTGAACTCAGGACATAAAGAAGCAGTTATTTGAGAGACTTCTCCATCTCTTTCTCTCTCTTCTATTAATTTCTTTTTTTTGTATTTGCAATTATGTGTTTCTAACAATGCAATCAATTACAAATACATAGAGCTCAGGCTCACTCAAATACAAATACATTGCAATTACTGGAAGAAAAAAAAGAAGAAAAAAAAGCATTTAATTATACTTGCTATGTAATTCACTCCAACTCTGCTACAGCATGGCAATCCCACAATCCTCTTAGGATGTAAAATAAGCCAGTAGAGATATGTACGTATGTATGTATGACTACATATACTATGCTGTGTGTGGGATGACGGGACTTTACCAGTTGCTCTCCAGAGATAATCATGTCCTCCACTTTCCCCCAGTGTACCGGCAGCATGTCAAATACTCGAGACGGCTCCCAGCCATATACCTGAACAAACATAAACACAATATCTACTACTTCGAAAAAATAAAGCAAATATATCTAAAAATAAATAAATTAACAACAGTAAACAACTCCCAGATCCTGGCAGAGATAGGTGAAGATACGTATAAAGGTTTTCCAAGAATTTCAATTATCTCTTTAAGTACACATTTACATACATGCACGTGTGTATACACCTAGAGTCCTAACAAACACATGTTACTAGGAAGATAGTTGGAATATGAGGTCACTAACGATAAAAAAGACTGATGAGAATTCCTAAGATGCACAATAAGCCCCCAGGGTCTCCATTGAGGCCATCTGTAGCTGCCACAAGGATACAAGAGTGAGAATAGCAGAGCTACATCTCCGCCAGTCACGACAGCCAACACCTCCAGTCCACTCCTCCACGCTATGTCCGCCCGGCTGGTATTACCATTCACAGCAACTTGGACAACATTCTTAAGGACAAGGAACACCAGAACATGGTCACCTGGCCTACTTCACAGCTCCATGACAACCTGAGCATCCTACTAATCATACGTAGGTGTGATCGTTATTGGCGATACGTTTTGCAAGCGGACATGTGTGTCAGCAAGGCTCTAATTGAAGTACTGTTCTACTAACTGATAACTGAACTGGTCCCAAGACTGGAACTACACCATAAGGGGTGGACCTTAAATCATGCATGTTAGAATACAATTACATGTAGTCGTAGTCTATCTAAGAGCTATTGTGATCAGTCCATGACCTCGTGCACTCTCATAGAGCGAGCAAGCTCCGTATGGCGGGTCAGCACAATGAAAGACATCTTCTGCAACTGTTTTCAAAACCTCTGCCTGCTGGTGTGAAGGAATTTAAAAATTAGAAAGAAAAAGCAGGTATATATCTGGATTTTGGCTACAAGATGAAAATATTTAATTGTACATGTTTCGCGAACACACTAATAATTTAAGCAAAAAACATCTTCTGTAGCTATTTTCAAGACCTCTGCCTGCTGGTGTCACAGATTTCAAAAAATAGAAAGAATGATATTTGGATTTCAGCTACATGACAAAAATATTTAAAGGCATATCTTATGCAAGCAAATAAATCATTTAAGCAATCCATCCCAATTTTGAATTTTAAAATTCATAGAGGTCTGTATATCAACTGCTGAGAGCACTTTCATTTGATAGTCACTACAAAATTTGACCAAAGGTTCACCATGTAAAAATGGATAATAAAAAATAATCAAAAAAACAATTTTCCAACAAAAAATCTACCATCACCCTTCACATCCACAAATTAAAAAAATTTATGCAAAATTTTACAGTCAGTCACGCACATTATGTCAGGGAAGTATCCACTTAAACAGCCTCTAGGCTTCTATATTGACTGTCTAAATTATTGCAGCATTAATAACCAACAACAATACTGGCTATTATATTTTGTATTACAATGACACGCTCTATAGACGATTTTTAAAAAAAAGTACATATACAATGTGCCACCCACCTTTAAGGACTCCTGTGTTCCCGCCAAAAGCCCGGCAGAACCCGCACTGTTGCCGGTAGCAGCCTCATGAAATAGGACTTTCCTAACACCATTGGACTCGGGAGCTGTCTCGGAGACAACATCCAGACGCTCCAGGTCATAAAACTTGACAGTCTTGTCTGCACTACCACTTGCCATGAGCAGCTCTCGAGGATGAAACTGGACGGACGTGACTGGACCGGAGTGAAGCTTGAAGTCTGCTATCATCTTACCAGCTATCAGATTCCACACCTATGTACACAGTCACACAGATACATACATTACGTGCACACTTATACACTTATATACAAACATACATGTACATATGCAGGGATATTTTTTGCTACTACGTATATGACATTAAAAACTGTAAGGTATGCACAAATATCACACAACACACATTAGACCGTGAGTTAATAGCAATAATGACCCCTTACCAAAAATTATTTACAAACGTCTACTTAGGTCATCACCATGTTAACTATCCAATACTCAGAGAAGCCCAGTGTGCTGAACATTACATTAATTAAATCCTTGGAAGAATCAACCACTTGTTTGCAAGCAACATTTTTAGTAAATCAGAAATACGAACACAATATTTATTAATTAGAATAATACTATATTGTATTGGAAAGAAAATTTTTGATGTGTAACAACTATACACATGAGAGTGTCTCAGCGCCTTTATTGTTCTTGTCTGAAACATATACACACACACACACACAACACTGACCTTGACAGTGGCATCAGAACTAGCAGACACCACCCACTGACCATCTGGACTAAACTTGATGTCCTTAACAGCCTCCGTGTGACCCTTGTACGTGAACAAACAGCCTTTCCTTCTGGCATCCCATACCTATTCACACCCGAAATACAACAAAGACAAAAACGTTGCATGGGCACACTTGACACATATACTCCCCACCCCTCAACACACACACATATACACACATACACACACGTGACTGTTCCCTATATAATACTATAGTCTGTACTATTGATGGTGAATGTATCAACATGACTGGACTACTTCATGCTAGGCAAAGAGTCTTTTTGACAAACACAATGTATGAACAACAAAATGTACAAGTACCTTCTTAGTGTCATAGTTAGGATCCAGTGACCCCTTACCAAAATTTACCATGTAGTAAAAATAGAATGCTGACATGAAGTTCAAGGTAATGATGCATACACATGTGCCTGGATGTCAAATATTAAACCAAAGATTCTCTGAAAAGTGCAAGAATTAACCAACTTGCTAAACTATCCATTTGACAACTATATTGAAAAGTAACCTAGATAAAATTAAACTTATAGAAATCGTAAAACAAGCACCCGTACATTTCTTCTATGACATCTCTGCGTGTACTGTGGATACTACCTATAGGCAGGGCATGTGTGTGTATATCACAATAGAATCACTTATATCTGTTCAAATTTTGAGTTTATTAGTTAACCTGCTTCATGACATCAAATTCTGTGAGTCATTAGAGTTTCTCTCTCTCTCATCATTAAAATTACAGTTTCTGGTCCCAGAAAGTGCCCTACTTGTGTGAGCCGTCCCCTAGTTGTGTGACCCGTCCCCCACCCCACCCATGCCCTCACCTTCAAGTTGGTATCCATGGAGCCAGAGGCTAGAATATCTCCGTACAAATGAAAGTCCAGACTGGTAATGGCTGCTTTGTGTCCACTAATAGTCCTTATGTCTACACACCCACCCGCCCCACACACACATATACACACAAAAAGCAAAAATGTAAATTCTCTTGCTGCTGCTAGGCGGTCACGCGCACCAGGATGCCTGTGCACTAAGCAGGCACTGCACATACACACACATAATCCAGGTGCTTGAGGGTACATATACATATATCCACTGATAGTGCTACTTAAGGTGTTATTTTTTATTTTTTCATAACAACCGAACACTCGTTCAATTAAAATTGTTCAATTGGATTAATAATAATAATAATAATAATAAAGAATGTAATAATATCTTTGCTTGACTCGCCTCTGTTTCCTGCCAGATCAAACACTTTAATGATGCCAGACTTGGAGCCCGCCCCTATCCAGTTCTCACTGTTATTGAAGGCTACACTCAGGACTGGGGAAGTGATGCCGGAGATGCTCTGAGGAAGGAAATAGAAGGCATGGATCACTGAACCGGCTGGCATATAATATGTACAATATCCATATTTAGGAAGGAATTCTTCACACTTACTACAGGGAGTAGTAATTGGTTACTAATGCATGGAGTCCTACATAAACTGTAGGAGGAAAAAAATGTAATGTGTGAAAATTGACAAGGTTCCAATGCTCAGTTATCACTTCTTATGGTGTTAGAATTTTCAACAACTACTATCATGGCTGGCAACAATATTATAGCTAGACACTACAATAGCATCACAGAAAATTTCAATTTTGTGTTGTCCTTTCTTCTCTTAGCTGGAAGAAAATGTATATGGTGTATGGTTTTCTGAAAATAAATGTAGATTCAGGGGTACCAGGGACTTATTCAGGGGTACCAGGGACTTGTTCAAGGGTACCAGGGATTTATTCAGGGGTACCAGGGACTTGTTCAGGGGTACCAGGGACTTATTCAGGGGACTTGTTCAGGGGTACCAGGGACTTATTCAGGGGTACCAGGGACTTGTTCAAGGTCAGGAGTACCAGGGACTTGTTCAGGGGGTACCAGGGACTTGTTCAGGGGTACCAGGGACTTGTTCAAGGTCAGGGGTACCAGGGACTTGTTCAAGGTCAGGAGTACCAGGGACTTGTTCAGGGGGTACCAGGGACTTGTTCAGGGGTACCAGGGACTTGTTCAGGGGTACCAGGGACTTGTTCAGGGGTACCAGGGACTTTATTAGTTTTGTAAAGTCACCACATATATGTACACACTGTACACACTCTGATCGTGTTATATGATCAAGTCTTTGAAAGGTAAGAACACCAAACATGAGCTGATACAAACATGTACACATGCAAACCATCTTTGGAGAGAGAAATCATTGCAAGTACTTCAGATTCCATTTCAGTAATACCAGCAGATACATAGTTCAAAGACAAAGCCAATTACAGAGTTATTGAGAAACTCAGACAGAGGATCAGAGCCCACATTACAGAAAATATTACATACGTACTAGCTACATCCTCCAAATAGTACTGCATGTCCCATCTCCTTTCCCCTCCCTCCTTGCACCCATCAATAAGGCAAGGAATCTTACCATAATGTTATTAGGCTTCCCCACCAGCCATAAGTTGACTCTTCTGTCGTCTCCTCCAGTGGCCAGCATGTGTCCATTGCTAGGACTGAGAG
>WLWD01000878.1_pt1 | contig 25573 bp, 18 predicted proteins | sample 6712731 | NCBI WGS metagenome assembly WLWD01 (sample SAMN12718690, study PRJNA576275) | sponge metagenome | isolation source: marine sponge | host: Mycale hentscheli | place: New Zealand: South Island, Marlborough, Capsize Point | collected 2014-11-01 | reverse complement strand
TTTCCGTCTACATGAAATGGATGGTCAGGTATAACTGTCAGTGAAAATGTTTGCACTAGAAAAAGAATTTATTGAAACTAGCAAGTACCCTGCCACACAGGGGCGTGTATTGCAAAGTAAGAATGCAGTAGCATAAGTTATTTTTATTCATTGTTATCATTATCTACCATTGCTTAAGGTTACATCAGTTTCCCTCTCCTGCTCTCTTTTTTCCTGAATTATGTCAGTTTTTCTTATCCCCCTTCTTTCCTTTCTTCAGATCTTTCTTCTGAGTCATAGTATCTCTCCTCCTTTCCTTTGTCTCTCTCCTGCTTCTGAGTCTCTCTGTCCTTCTATCATGATTGTGGACTTAGGCTTTGCGAAACTTTTGCCTTCTTTTTTGTACTTCACCTTCCTTTTTGTAACCTCCACCACCTTTCCTCGCTGATTCCACCTGCTTTTTAGTCACCTTTTTGCCTTCTCTTTCGTACTTTCTTTTTTAACCATTATGCCACCCTCCCTCGCCTATTCCACCCGCTTTTTAGTTACAATTAACTGCCTTCTACTGAATGTGATGACACTTTACTCATCCAGGTAATGAGGAGGATGCTTTACTAAACTGTTTAAGCTCATGAATTATTCGTGAATACACACACCGTCATTGTCGTTGTCGTTACTGACACACAAGCATATTATGATATAGATATTATTTTGTTCAGATTGCAGTGATTCGTGAAGGCATGTCGTCAGTAGTTGCTGTCTCTTGTCTTTCCCTATACACACCGAAGATGCTGGAAGATGCCATTTGTGGGCTTGAACAAATGGAACTCGGTTTACTCAAGAAAGTAGTAAGGTATGGAAAGACCATATGCACACCACACATGTGTGGCCTCATCCCTATTTGAATTATATTGGTATGCCTAGATACAAGGATAACACCACGGCTGACCATGATGTAGTACAGTGGTTGTGGCAGACCTTAGAATCATTCTCAAAGGATGAAAAGGTTCTATTTCTCAGATTTGTGTCAGGAAGGTCTAGATTACCTCACAGAATCAGTGACATCCCCCAGAGATTTGTAATCTCTGTGTACGACCAGGTACACTAAGCATCTTTAAAATCTAATTGGAATAAGATTGAATGTGTACTGTATTATTTTATGTTTAGTCGGATGATTGTCTCCCAACAGCTCAAACATGTTTCTTCCAGCTCCGCCTCCCAAACTACTCGTCCAAAGAAGTGCTGAGTGAGAGGCTTCAGTATGCCATTAGGAACTGCCGCACGATAGACATGGACAACTACATGCTGAGGAGGTCCAGCAGTGCAGACACACCCGACTCAGAAGAAGAAATCATATTTTAAATTTAATTAGTATAAGCGTTATGTGTGTATTACACTGGCCTACAATAAAAGTTGCTTTTATTTATTTATTCCTCTATACATCATAGTGTACTATTTCAAAATGATATAGATCAGAAACTCAGCTCTATCTCATATTTATTTTTTATTCCAATCTCAACAGGTTTTTTTTTTTTAACTAACATTAGTCTACAAAAAAAATTTAATAAATTTTAAAGTATGTACATATTAAGTTAGCTCTCCTCTTCGACCAGAACTCCATATTCCTTCTTGGAGATTTCTTTTCCATCATATGATATGTATAGGCATTTATGGCTTGCCTGTATTTTGCCAGGGATTGTGTCTCCATGGTGACTGTGACGTCCAATGTAGTATACCTCACCACAACTATCGCGACCTCCTTCAACTGGCTTATCTGGGATGCAGCCATTACTTCCATACATCCATTCCAGATGGGCACGATTACCTGTAATGATACATAAGAATAATTGCTGGGTAAAACTGGGGGGGGTCTGAAATGCCAACCAGAGTTTATTGCAATTGAATCGGTGTATGAGAAATAAACTTTCTGCCATTAACATAGCCTTGAATCAAAGGAAATACTGTAACTGATAATGACAACTAACCTGGATTTACTAATACTTCATAGTCTTCCTTCTTATGCTCAGTTCCACCATAAGGAATATAGCAGCACTGATGACTAGGATGTACTTTGCCCACAATCAGGCTTCCACTATGGTGAGCTCTGCCTGTGAAAAATAACTAGCTACCTACACATGGAGTCTTCATAGCTAGCTAGTTATATAGAACACCGTACCAACATAAAGTGGTTCCCCATTTCCAGCTTCCCAACCTCCACAAACTGCATCCCTAGGAATGCCCCCACCAGAACAGCGCTGCCACTGCAAAGCCATTCTCTACTCCGAACAGTTTCAGCAGTTCCCAGAAAAGCGGCTAAGAGGTTCAGGGCGCCCACTCGAGGTCCCTATTTATTGAGTGTCGCAGGGATGTACGAGGTTTCCGGATTTAGGTCGAAGGTATCAGGCACGCATGCGCATGTTCACCGAGTGCTCAAGAGAGGTGCGCGAAAGAGACATACACGTCTAGGGAACCGCCGAGAGTAACGGCAATCCAGTTAGACCCAGGCGACCATGCAGTCTACCATCGTGGGGGTAAACCGAGCAATTGCGTCGAAAGGAGGGAGAGACCACCAGCAGTAGCGGTAAGTTATAGTACTTGGTAGAGTACTCTCTCCAGCTCTGAGATAGCTGTGAGATAATGAAGGGTCAGGGATTTAAAAAAAAAAACAGCTACAGGGTGCCAGTTTGGCATACCAAAAGTAACGGCAAGGTGCTGGAGCAGGCAATGCAGACAAACTGAATTGTTGGGACAGGGAAAGTGCAAGCAGAATTGTTACAGCATGAGCAAGGTTCAGATATAGCATGGCCAGTACCCAGTCCGGGCAGGGGCTAGGCAAGGTACTGCGTAACCATTAGTAGGCAGGGCAAAAGGCGGGCACATGCACACATGCAGACACACTTGCATACACACACACATACAGACACACTCGTATATGCACTCACACACACACGATAGGAAAAACTGTTTGCATAGTGCGGCCAGTTACGTGAGTGGCAGACAGCTTAACAGGTGCACGAGATAAAATGCTATGCAGGGGCTTAGAGAGACAAATGGCCTCGCCCCGTAAGGGATGTGTAGGGCTGGCGAGGAACGGACATGTAAGATGTCCACTTATATCATTGACAGAAGGAAGGTATATTCTACTGTAAGATCGAGCCAAGTAAAAACAAACAATATATATATATATATATATATTATATATATGTGAGTGGGTCTAGGAAAAGGGACCTTATGGAGCAAACCAAAAAAATTGAGTTTTTTATGCTAATAAAAAGCTACAATTTATCTCAACTTAGTGCTAAAATACTGGAGGGTAAAACCTTCAACGTGCAGAGAAACTGGCAGTTGAACTGGGCTGTATTCAGCAAAGCAATTGAACTAGAAATCGAGAAAACATAAATTGAATTTCCACTTCCGGTATAATTAACGTTTCCGTATACTTAACGGCGTACTCCGCATACGCAATTAAATCGTACAGCCGCTTTTTAACGGCTACTAACGAAGTTTTGCGTAGAGTTCTTTTTAGCTTTCAGAGTGTCTCACAGCCTGTCTTGTCGGAATCCTTGGCTACTCTACTTGATGTAGCGGTAAACTTTCAGCCAGAGATAAGCTGTAGAGTGCATGCAATAGTCTCATAAATAGGGGATTCAATGTATAATTGTGTACAATGAATTAACAAAGATACTAGTGATTGAAGAAAAATGAATGAAAGAAAAGGAAGAAAAAAAAGTAGTAATATGTATATAGATTATGATGAGGGTAAAGAAGAGGGGCGGCACGGTACTTTATGTAATACAAGAGTTCCATTAGTAACGACGCCGTACCTAGATATCGCTGTAATGGTGTTGTTGTGTCTTAATAGGCGTGCACAACATAAAGGGCCACCAGCTTCGCGCCCTAGTTGACTGCTCGGGGCACTCGAGAGGAGATCCTTTGCCGCTGCTCCTAGCAGAGATTAAGACCCCGATGCGGAGTGACATATGGGTAAAGGAGTTATCGCATCACCCAGATAGAGTGCTGGTGGACAAGATAGTAGAGGGGCTCACAGATGGCTTCCGGTTGGGCTTCGACCCGAGGAGGGTCATACTCGTGGAGAAGGAAGGAAATATGTTGTCAGCGGCAGAGCACCCTGACATCATCAGCGAGTACCTGGCTGGCGAACTAGAGATGGGGCATATCACAAAAGCGGGAACAGCCCATGAGGCTCGCAGAATGGATATCCACTGTGGCCCGTTTGGAGTGATACCCAAGAAAAGGAAGTTCAGACTAATCTTAAACTTGTCTTCCCCCGCCGACCACAGTGTGAACGATGGTATTCAGAAGGAGCTGGCAAATTTGACATACGTGACTGTTGATGAGGTTGCAAAGGTGATCACCAGGTTAGGTAAGGGCGCAGAACTGGCATAAATGGATATTAAACATGCCTACCGCAATGTGCTGGTTACACCCCAGTGATAGAAAGCTATTAGGCATGAAGTGGCAGGGCCAGGTGTATGTCGATGCGACTCTTCCGTCTGGGTTGAGGTCTGACCCATAGATTTTCACAGCGTTGGCAGATGCAGCAATGTGGGTCATGACGCAAAGAGGAGCATGGTACATAATACACTACATAGATGACTTCCTAACGGTGGGGGCACTGGGGTCAAACGAGTGCGATCGAATTATGCACGAAATCGATTCCCGGGACATGGAACTAAGGCTTCCAGGAGAGAAGCTGGTCCACATCACCACAAAAGAATTGGTACCCATTGTACTTGAGACGGCATTGTGGGGAAAAGAATGGCAGGGTCAAGCCGTACAAATTTGGTGTGACAATGCCGCGGTAGTGAGCGTTATCAACCAGGGATCGTCCAGAGACAAACAAGCAATGCACCTGACAAGGTGTCTCGCGTTCATCAAAGCGAAATTTGAACTAGAGCTAGTAGCTGCGCACATCAGTGGAGCCAATAACACTAAACCAGATGCGCTGTCCAGAAATAAATTATCACTATTTCATTGTCTACACCCACAGACCAACTCCAAGCCCACCAACATCCGCGAGGCATTGCTAGACCTTCTGCTAGTATCGAAGCCGGATTGGATGTCGCAGCACTGGGAAAATCTGTGGACTTCTATTTTTTTAACGGTCTCTCGTCCAAGGTGGACATATGATGCAGCTAAGAAGAGATATGCAAGTTTCTGCAAAGCAAGTGGAACCCAACCCCTCCTGGCATCAGAATCGTTGTTGTGTATGTTTGTATCATACTTGGCTAATGATCAGTTATGTCACTCAACAATTGGATGCTACTTAGCGGCGATTAGACACTGGCATATAGCGGAGAGCATGGGCGACCCGGGCATAAGCAATATGACGCGCCTAGAGCAGGCGCTGAAGGGAATCAGGCTTAGTCCGGCTAGAACAGTGTCCAGAGAGGGCCCAGCGGTGCCCAGATTGCCATTAACACCAGCATTGCTGGCGAAAATGAAGGGAGTGTGGAAGGCAGACGGGGATGAGTGGAAGCACAGCATGCTGTGGGCAACAGCTGCTCTGTGCTTCTTCGGGTTCTTCCAATCGGGAGAGATCACAGTACCATCTGAAAACCTGTTTGACGAAGGTGCACACCCCATGTTCGACGAAATCCAAATTGACTGCCTTAGCAACTCCAAGCACTTGAAGGTGATAGTGAAGGCATCGAAAACGGACCAATACAGAGTAGGAACGGAGGTATTTGTCAGCAAGACCAGCAACCAGTTATGCCCAGTGGCAGCAGTGTTAACATATATTATGGTGAAAAAGGGAAAGGGGCCAGGTCCATTCTTCAAATGGCAGAATGGTAAACCTCTGACTAGGGTCCGATTTGTGACGGAAGTCAAGCAAGCACTGACCAAGGCAGGAGCAGATGCCTGCCTATACGCAGGTCATAGCTTCAGGAGGGGAGCGGCAACGGCAGCAGCAAAGCAAGGAGTATGGGAGACGACTATAAAGATGCTGGGGCGCTGGAAGAGCTCAGCCTACCAGAGAGTACCTAGGGATCAGCTGGCCATGGTCACACCTCATCTTGCAGAGTCAAGTAAGATGTACACATGTAATAACAGGTCATCTAACTGGTTGTCATTTGAGTTGTCGTCACAGGAAGTTGTAGTGTGTCTGACTTTATTGTTTGTCATGGTTGCCAGCCAAATAACCAAGAAAGGGGATAAGTAGTAATCTACAGGAGGGCGATCTCAGTAGAACCGGCAGACGTAAGGGGGTGGGGTGTAAGCTTTGGAGGGTGGAGGCTCTTAATTGTGCCAAAACAGGTACAATAAGTGTTAATTGGCCCTAAGCGTTACCAATTAACCTCAAAAGCTTAAACCCACTTCACACCTATACCAGAACTCCGCCTACATCCAGCAATCGGCCAAAAGTTAGACTATCCACGGGGACATATCGTTAAATGGAGTTTAATGCTAATTAAACGGGATTAACCTGGGACACGTGGGGAGCGGAGCAGGCACTCCTCTTACAGTTAGGCAGAAGAGGACGACCACGTGGCAATCAGGACCTGTAACACTGCTGGAAGGAGCTCGGTACACCTCGCTAAAGAACAAATGCCCACCCAACCCACCCAGGAGCATAGAATGATGGAAAGGGGAGCAATACTGATGTTAGTGTGAGATGTCAGATAGGACAAGATGACAAGGAGGAAGGCAGTAAGAGCAACAGTATCAGCAGGAGTTATACATATGCGTTTTAAAAAAGTATAGATAAATATCGATATATATGCGCACTCATGTAATAACAATAAAAAGAAAATAATGATATTAGCAACCAATGATAAGTAGAATACGGATAACAGATAGAGGAAGAACCCTAATACGGATAACAGATAGAGGAAGGATCCTAATACGGATAACAGATAGAGGAAGGATCCTAATACGGATAACAGATAGAGGAAGGATCCTAATACGAGGAGTGCAACAATCAGGCCAATACTGGAATTCAATGGAAAGTATAAAGGGTATGAACAATTGGTGAACTCCACTGGAGGGATCAACAGTAGGCAACTCCAGTGTGATAGTTGCTGGAGGTAGGAGACAGGTGGAGGCTCTTAATTGTGCCAAAACAAGCACAATAAGTGTTAATTGGCCATAAGCATTACCAATTAAACTCAAAAACTTAAGCCACTTCACACCTATACCAGAACTCCGCCTATCTCCGGCAATCGGCCAAAAGTTAGACTACCCACGGGAACATATGGTTAACTTCGACTTAGGATGATATCTAGTTGCCCCAGTGAACGTGCGCATGCGTGCTGGATACCTTCGACCTTAAACCGGAAACCTTGTACCTTCGACCTAGGGAGGGACCTCAGTCCACAAGTGGGTGCCCAGGAATCATTGCCTCGTAAGGAATAATTGCCCGCAAGAAACATTGCCAAGAACATAACCTTTGACCTTATATGAATTTAGTTTTTCTGGAGGAATGGCTTTGTGTTGCTTACCTAAACATTGAAAGCACAAGACTATTCACAAGTAAACAGAAAGCAATTTTCTCTGAATTTTCTTTGCAAGATTTTTGTCTTTTTGCTGCACCAAGCTTTTTGTGGTAGCTAACTTTATCTTATTTTTAGCTAGTTGTGTATGTACACCTGTCTAAAGGAATAATATGGGGCTTGTGATCCTGAAAATAGTATCAATAGCTACATGAGATCATTATAACTCAGTGAAATTGAATCTAAATGTCCTCTTTCATCGTGTTATTCTGATCTTGATAAGCTAGCTAAGCACATTGTTCCTTGGGAGTCATTTCACCATGTCCAGTACTTTAAATTGGAACAATATTGTATTATTCAGATTAACAACAATAGATTAATATTTAGGCAACCATATAGCTGGCTATAGCTATTAGATATTGCTGGACTTCCTAGTCATCTTTTTATTCATGAAAGTTTCAATGTATTGTGAAGAAATACCAGGTTTATTGTATTTAGCTATTGATGTAGAGGTAGCTACATCATTTTTTTTTTTTGCTAACATCACTTGCATAGTCATACAATTCTCTCTCATTTTTTTTTTTTAATAAAAGCACATAATTATAATGGTAGTATCCAGGCAATTGTGACAAAAGAAGTAGAAAATTGAAGATATTTCTGGTGAGATGAGTCAATTTCAAATTTTGTCCTTTGTATAACTATTAATTAGCCAATATTAAAAACAAGGAAAAAATAGCAATTTTTTTTACTGCAGCTAAGAAAAAAGATTCAGAGTGAGTACTGCAGGTACCACCTTTTACAAACAAAAGTAATTGGAGACCTTTTTTAATTCAAATTAATTTAATATATTATTACATAATAAGTTTTAGTGATCTACTGGAAACACAATTGTGCACTTTTTACAATTATTTGTTGTTTTTTCTCTCTTTTAGAGCAAATTTGTCAAAATCATTGAATCTCAGCTATGTTATTTTTCATTTAAATACCACAAGCTGTGAATTAAAAAATGCTATGAGTTACATTGAACATTTACCCCAACCAATGAAACCACAGTTGTCATACATATCACATCCAATCATATCTTGATGAAAATCATGTTCTTATGCAACATGATTCACATGTCCAAGTTTCCTAAGCAGCTAATACTAAAAAAAAAATCAAATAACTGTAATCACACACTTCACTTTTGTCCAGGCCTACCCAGACCCTATGTGTGCAAAATAATGTGTCATCCAATAATGCATGAACTTTGAACTTGTTAATTGGTTTTGTTTGTGTAGCTATTGATTGTTTGTACCTGCCCAGCCTCCTCACTGTTTGAGTTCTGTATGCAGGCACCACCCACTAAACCCAAATGATATAATTATATCACTCTTTTTTCTCTGTTTTGTATTCATTCCTTTTTTGTTGAAAAAATCTGAAACCTAGCTGCTGCAAGCTCAGTAGTATCTATATTTAATCTATCTCTTTAGCTTTGCCTTCATTCATAGTAGGCAATCTTTTATCTATCAGTAGTCACTCTAGCTTGTACTTAGCCTAGCTAGCTGTGGTTGCTAATTGTACTGCTCAATCTAAATAAATAGATAGAGCTGGTCCTTCGCATTGCTCATCACCAGCTGCGAGGTGCCTTACAATCACCCTGCACAACTTTACTTCTGTAAATAAACAAAAGTAATTTTGTACTTGGGAATATATGTTTAATTTTAAGTTGGTCTCATGTTTGCAGTAATCCTATTGTTTCTACTGGTCCAACTAATACTTCTTTTGTGCACACAGATCATATCTGCACAAGAATTATACTCATGATATTGTACCTCAAATATCGCGACTCGCAAAGTTCACCTTTCAGCTTAACTTTGCTATGTAAAATTGAGATTTCTGATTTCTTATTCATAGTATAGGCTTTCTTAAACTCATTTTTTTAATTCAGTTTCGTTGATGGAATAAGTTATTTTGTTTTGAAGGTCATGTTTGATGGCATATTAATATTGTGCAAGTCAACAATCAAATTCTATTGTTAAAATTGCATCAAGTGGTGAATTCTTCCAGAGTAATTGACATAGTTTCTTGCATATGGTTCCAAGTTGAATATATTCATCACAACAACTACTTTTTTTACATCTTGTTAAACAGAGTTAGCTATACATACTTTTATCAAGATGATAGACACACTTTTTTTAAACTAATTTCACTTGCCAGCTATTTTTACTGATTTTAATTAAGTCAAACAGGTTGCATGTTGTTGCTTTTTAACCCTATTCAGCTTCATTTGTCCCTATCATATTTCCTGACAAGATTTATAATAGAATCCATTTTTTGTTGGGCCTTTTCTTAATATAAAAACATACTCAATGAAATGATTTAGCATACATGTTTGTATTGATACTTGCATTCTTCCTTTGACAAAGAAGTTATTAATAAAACAATTCTCTATAGCTTTAGTTAAATAACTAGTGTATTACAGTCTATTTAGTCTCTTCAAGCCTCCTTATTTACTTCTAGTCTCTTCCAGTCTTTTTAGTCTCTTCAATAATAATAATAATAACAACAATAATAAAAAAATAATAATAACAACAATAAAATAACAATAATTAGTATTAAAAATAACGATAATAATAATAACAGTTATTGTTACTATTATTATTATTGTATTTATAATAACAAACATTATTATCATCAACAGTTATTATTATTGTTATTATTATTATTATTATTATTATTGAAATCTAGATAATTAATGTGAGCAACCATTTACCATCCTGTACTTTTGAAACATAGACAAATTTGTTGTGAATTCTAACTAATTAACTGGCCCTCATTACCTTGGCTGGATGTGCTAATTAAAGAGTGTACGACAGTTTCCCCTCATATAATTTGTGATGGTGAAGTCAGTAAATGTAATGATTCTTACGAAATTCAAAAATTAATGAGTGATTTGATTGACAGTTCATAAATCATTCTTTTCCTGATAGTGGGGATATCTCTGCATAATAATAACATAATAAATGCACACCAATAGTTAACAATAACAATGATGCAGATGTAGTGGTGTTATAGAATGGTAATATAATGCAAGATGAGAAGAAAATATTTGAATAAAAGAGACCCACATGTAATAGCTATGTGAGTGTAATTAAAAATAAGATAGGAGCTGGTTAACATAAAATAAACATTAGAAAAATACACAGATAACTGAACTTAATAGCAAATGAAAATTGATCAACATAATTGGAAATAAGAGCAACATGAGATGGACATGATATCTGTCTGTTCAAATAACTGAATACATAGAAAATGTTTTAAAAACACTAATGAAAGGACGTGGTCAAGCGATATACGTTATGTCTTCATGTGCTATTCTATTAAATTTTGGGTGTTTGGTTAACTGAAATGTTCGAATAAGTGAAGTTTGGATTGCTGACATTCTACTGTACATTAATGATGTAATGCAAATGTATTCTCTGTGTAACAAAATAATGCTGCCAATGCAATCTGTGGTTTCTCCCTTACACTCTAACTTATTATCCCTTCCATACACAAACCTCTTGGGATGCAGTCGAGTCTGGCGCAGGTATTACCTCATAATCACCAGGCCTTGGAGCTTTGCGTCCAGATTTTCTTTATGATTGGCTACGCATATTTCCTCTCAGCTATGTCAAATTAACAATCCAATACTTAATTGTGCTGCAATGAAGTAATAGCACCTAGAAGTCACAGGGCAAGAGCATGACTCACTTAGAAACAACTTCACAGCATGTGGCATTCCATTTGTGCTTTTGACAGTGAATGTTCCAAGAGATGGATTGTGGCACACCCACTGATTTGTTACAAGTAGTCTGAAATTATTTAATGCTTTAGTTTATTCATTATTAATTAAATGATTGATATATTCGAATAGAACTGGAATGAAATATTGTTTGATTGAATGGACCATATTATTTTATGAACTAAGGAAGAGGGGAAAATATTATGGTAACGGATGAAGATTACTACACCTGTGGTGAAATAATAATACATCCCTTTTCGCCATTAGGTGAGACATTGATGAAAATTGTGCACACATAACAGGGTGAGAACACAATAACTACAAGAACATGGCCCTATCTAGATGGTTGGGGGGGGGGGGGGGGGGGGCAATTACTTTTAGAGACCTCAAAGAATTTTTTATGCAATAGGTTTTTGGTTACACAATTCATACACCACCCATGACCAGCTAGCAGACACAGTATCTAGCTGTACAGCATTTGAAATATTCCTCATGCCTTATTGACATATACATATATATGTCCGAGCACTTGCATTTGTTTTTTTAAAATGATTTTTTCTGGTATATCCAAAGAAATGTATCTTCATTTTAATTTTCATAAAAATAGAAATAGTGTCCCATATTGATGTTTTAGTGGAGAAATATAAAAGAAAATTAAAATTGATATTTATTTTACGATAATAAATTAACTACTAGTTATGTGTATCAGTGAAATAATGAGTGAACCATTATGCACAAGTGATTCAAACAAGATGATTAAAAATTTTAAAGTTTAACTTTAAAAGTTTTAATTTTTGCAATTGCCAGAACTGTGCAAAATACTTAAGTTGAAGCTAATTTGAGAATAGAAAAAACAACAACAATGCATTTCTAAGGATGCACAGTTTTGAGCTTGATCCTAATAGGAAGCTAGCAGATACCTTCCTCTAGTAAAGCTACCCAACCAGGTTAGAGCAGCTGCTAAATACCTGCTGGGAGTGTGGGGAGTTTTACATCCTACTTTACATAAAGAGTTACCAACCCTAGTACAAACTACTTCAGTGCAGATATCTAGCATGGAATGAACCGATGTCTTCATTTCAATTTGCTAGGCATTGGTGGACCCTTTTTGTAACCTCTGGCTTGTGTGTACCATTTTTTCTGCTAAGGCGCCAGTGCATGTTACAAGTATACCATGGCAATCTTCAACAGCATTTTACTGCATATTTCTTGAACCCAATATGAATGATAAGAAGAAAAGAAACGAAGGCTAAAAATGAAGGGAAAAAAACTGGCTTAGCTGAAGAATGAGAAGAGAAAAATGAAATGAAAAAGACTGGGGCTCAAGAGGAGCTAAAACAGTTGCTACTGTAGAGCAGGTAAGATATTTAGTATTAATAAAAAGTATATTAAAATTATGATGTTAAAAGTAGCCCTAAGGTCATACAAAAGTGTAGTGCTTAAAAAACAACAACATAGTACCTGCTAAGAACAAAATATGGGTTTGGAACAGCTACAGAATTACAGCCAGCATTGGTGCTAATCGAAACTATAATTTGTTGTTTAACTTACTGTCGATTACTTAGACCATTAATGAAAAGACTACTTTCACTAAAAAACCGTTAGCTTCTGAATTGGCAGCAACAGCCACATAGTTATTGGTAGAAAAAATATTCTTCTCTATACTACACAAACACTTCTCTTACAGAATGAGAAGAACCATCTGATCCTGATGCTCTCCTGTGCAGTGCAAGAAAGTTAATTAAATGTGAAGAATAAAAGATTGCAGAATCTCCATAGATATAATTATTATTACATAGCTTCCAGTGTTGTTTTGGTTTATAGATTCCAGACATGTTTTAAGTTTTTTGTTCATGCAAAAGATCTTAAGGCTTAGTTTTAGTCTATTTCTATAATGCTCCATGAAGATTTAATTCGTTCTTAGTATTATAAAGTATTATATTTTTATATGGTTTAGAAAATCTTAACTTTTTGCCTAGCTTTTTAGCTCACTCAGCTGACTTCTGGGAGCTATTTTCTAGTCTCGCATAGCCAAACCCTTCGCCACCCTTTACCCACTACACAAGGGGAGCTAGAACCACTGTGTCAATGACAGTGATCCAGAGTGGGTAAAGGATTGAGGGTCTGGCTACACGCTAAGTAATATAATACACCTGTACATTCGACGCAGGTTAATACCATGCAGGGGTGACACAAGTAGTCTCGCAAGCCAGACCTCATAGTGGGTAAAGGGTTGAGGGTCTGGCTACACGAGACTAAGTAATATAATATATTAGACGTAGGTTAATAACGTGCACGGTGACAGAAGTAGTCTTGCAAGCCAAACTTCCTGGGAGCACTGCCCCCCCCCCCGTCCACCCCAGATTTATGGTTTGGAGTGCACAGGGGGGCATAATTTAAGCATTGAATTGCATTGATAAACTTTTATTTAGCTTAGTTCATATGAAGACAATTGTTTTTCATGAAGTATAATTGGTTTTCATGAGAGTAAATTGGCTTGTGATATGGGTTGCAGTGGACATTATAATTATGCAAATGTAATTGATGTTTCTATTTATAACCTTTGCTCAGCCTTACACAGGAAGGAAAGAACTTGGCATTGAACATTGACCTTTCTTATTCCACTCCTATTCAACATGACATACTAAATTTTGTCTGTTGTAAACCAAGTCCAGAATTAATGATTATTTTAGTACCAGTACAACAAAATTTGATGTGAAACACGTTTACAGTGAAACCTCTCTTAATGGACATTCTATGTAAAGGACATCTCTCTGTAATGGACAATAGTAAAAGCACTGATGGGAGTTACCATAACTAAATAAGAACCTCTATGTAAAGGACACCTCTGTATAATGGACAAATCAGGTTGTTCCTATAGTGTCCGTTATTTGGAGGTTCCACTGTAGTTGTGGAAAATACTATTTTTGTTAACATACCTCTTGTGCCTGCCAAATGGAGGTAATTGTACCTTAGTGGAAGGAAGGAAACACTGCAGATGTATTTCTGGATATAGTGGCCTTATATATGAAAGAAAATTAGAATTGTATTTTCTAAACTTTTAAAAGGTCTTGACCAAATTTTTAGATGCAATATATTCTATGCAAACTTATTGTACACTTCACATTAAACCAGAAAGCTATTAAATTTGCTTCCATATCAAATTTCAAGCTAACTATAATGATGAAACATAGGACCTCACAGTGAATTTAACATCTAGTAAGCAGAACAGAAATTATCGTAGAAAACTTACATTATGTAAAATCCAAACTTGGTAAGACTGTGTGTTGGGTATCGATAGTAGGTTAAATAGAAATTTATTGTACCATTATAAGAGATTGTCAATAGTATACTTTGAACTTAAACAACTTTTCTCCTTCAGTGACCATATGTAATGGAGCTTGCACTTAAACCCAGAACCCTGTGTAGGAGTAGACATCAACCCCCTTACCATACTAATTATTGGGTTAAACACTCACAAAAGTAGGAAATTTTATGGATCATTAACTATTATCCTGCCTGTATGCTGCCTGTAGCTACTGCAACATCAGGGTAATGTGACAATTATAATTCACACAAAAATTACTACAAAATGATTAAAAAATGGCTGAAAATTAATGTGAATCTAATAAAGAATTTCAAATACCTGATAAGATGTAAAATATTAAATGAAGAGAGCGTGTAGCACAAATCAAACTCAACAGCTACTCAAGCATATCTACCACTGAGTTATGCTACCCAGTGGGCTTCTAAACAGACTAAAGAAATAATCATTCAAGTAAATTGTATTTTACAGAATAATCTCAATTATTTTATTCTTGCTAAGTATAGTAATAATAATGTAGTTACAAATAAATGCACTATTGGTGATCACAATCTATGCTAGTAATACAAATATAAGTATTTCTATTCACTGCTAGCTACCAGAAAAGTCTGATCAAAAATTGAGATGACTACAAAAATTTTGCCTAACAATCTAAGCTACAACTACAAGGACAGCATATTTCTTCTTGCCATATTCTTTCCCATTGTGCGAGATGTACAATCTTCGGTGACTTCTTTGTATTTTTCCTGGCAGTGTATCGCCAAGATGGCTGTGCTGACCAATGTAGTAGGCTTCACCACTGGAATCTCTTCCGCCTTCTACTGCATTTTCAGGTACACTACCTTCACTTCCATAGTCCCACTCAAGGTGTACTTTGTTGCCTTTGATATTATAATAGAGTACATATTTTGTTAAGAATAGAGGAATATCAGTCATACATACCTGGGTTAACAAGAACTTCATAGTCCTCATACTTGTGTTCAACACCATTGTAAGGAACAAAACAGCAGTGGTTCCTTTGATGTACTTTACCAACTACAACACTCCGACCATGCTTAGCTCTACCTGTAATTGTAATTTTAAAAAAAACAGTACTAGTAGCTAGTAGCAGCCCAAAAATATGATGGTTGTATATTTACCGACATAGAGAGGTTCACTATTGATAGCATCCCAACCTCCAAAAACTGCTCCTTCTGGCACATCACCATCTCTGCAGGCCACCCAGTTCAGCTCCATTTTCAGAGAACAGATACAATTTACAGCTTCAAAAGACAATTTTAGGTAACTTTTCCATTCCTGGGTGGGGTAAATGAGAACCATTAATCATGAAATACCAAGTTAATGAAGTGTAGTAATTGTAAGTCTAAATTAATTCACTAATGGCATGACGTCACTGGTAGTTATTTTTATATTACCCTGTTTTGAATTAATGCTTTCATTGAGTAAAGGTACACTGTTAAAAATGGGGTGTATGGGAATCCCGTTTTGGGGTGTCCAGGTAACACTGGCTGTACTACTCCGCATAGGGTGTTTCCATTTCACCTAGAGAAAGTGTTCAGTTACACCCCTGTACACCCTTCATTATACCAAATGGGGTGTTGTGATGCGCCCATGTCCGAGTTCTATTACACCCCTATTAGGGCTCATAATGCACCAAATACGGTGTTATTGATACTCTACCAATGGGGTGTTGTGATACTCCCTTACACTAGCTACTACAACACTCCAAATGGTGTTCTACAATACTCACTTTATAGCCATATATTTTAGTGTGTAAAATTTATTCCAGTAATCAGCAAATGCAATAAATATTAGTCCGTGATGTGACATTGTATCTGCGTGATAGGTGAAGAATTAACTGTTCATGAATGAATGAAGATGCTCAGGACTTCTTCATACAGCCAGGATGATTAGAACTGTTCATCACTCATGTCAGCTGTGATCTACAAACAGCAACAATAAACAAAAAACATAATGGTAATTGACTTCGGATATTCCATACCCTTGCCCAAATCTCAGCATGTCATACTTTTTTCAAAAGTAAATTTAAATAAAACATATATTGTACTTGTTTAAAAATGACGACAACAACAATAGTAATGTTTAGAAGACAATAAGGACCCAACTTCGTTTATTATTCCATGGACATAATTTGACACTTAAGTCATGCCCCACACTTTCTCTTGAAGTCTTAATGAAGTTCATCCACTTTCATTTAACCTATTAGTATCATATCAACACTATATGATTGGAAACATTCTACTAAGTGTCTTTTGTATTGATACCAACTTGTGTACAAACTGACTGTTCAGTTCCCTACCAGTCTTACTGCACACTTCATGTAATAGTTAAGAACAAACTAAAATATTTCTCTCTCCTCCCCACCATACACTCACACTATGACGATCAAATAATTTTCAAATATAGCTTAAGCAAGGATCCTTTACCAATAAGAAGTGCCCATGATACAGACCTTTATGAAGTGCCTGTGACCCTTTACCAACATGAAGTGTCTATAACACAGACCTTTATAAAGTGCCTGTGACCCTTTACCAATACAAACATGATACAGACCTTTATGAAGTGCCTGTGACCCTTTACCAACATGAAGTATCTATAATACAGACCTTTATGAAGTGCCTGTGACCCTTTACCAATACAAAGTGCCCATGCTACAGACCTTAAAGACGGCCCTGTGACCCTTTACCTACATGAAATGTCTATGATACAGATCTTTCCAAGGTCCTACAGGATCAGAAATTGTTTACCTAAGTGCCTATAATACAAACCTTTTTAAAAATAGTCCAAGTCTATAAAGTGTATATAACACAGACTTTACCAAGTGGAATCAGAAAACTTTATTAAGTAACGGTTCACTGAAGTCATTTTATAGGGACCTTCAGTGGGATCAGAAACAGAACTGTATACAAGTGCTATATGATTGTATAGGCTGCCTGTGACCCTTTACCAACATGAAGTGTCTATAATACAGACCTTTATGAAGTGCCTGTGACCCTTTACCAACATGAAGTGTCTATAATACAGACCTTTATAGAGTGCCTGTGACCCTTTACCAATACAAAGTGCCCATGCTACAGACCTTAAAGATGTCCCTGTGACCCTTTACCTACATGAAATGTCTACGATACAGATCTTTCCAAGGTCCCACAGGATCAGAAATTGTTTACCTAAGTGCCTATAATACAAACCTTTAGTCTATAAAGTGTATATAACACAGACTTCACCAAGTGGAATCAGAGGTTCACTGAAGTCATTTTATAGGGATCTTTAGTGGGATCAGAAACAGAACTGTATACAAGTGCTATATGATAGTATAGGCTGCCAATTGTTGCCTACACGGTCTATCAAGCCGCTTATTTCATTCAATCAATCAAACTATAGCTTACAAGAAATTACTGCTGTTAATCTAGCTCCACAATTATAGAATTTACGCTAAATTGGATAGCCGTAAGTTACTAGAAATTTGCCCCTACCCCACTGTGGGCCTGCCCACATGAGATCTTTATCAATGTTAAGTTTTGTAGTCAGAAGTATTTTTGTTGAGTTTTATGGTCATGTGCAGTAGGTAGCGGTAGCGTGTGTATGTGTGTTAGCAAGGATTGTACGATCACAAGACCAGAACATTGCAGCATTTTGTGTGAACAGTAGGCGGGAGTTTGTGTTAGTATTTAAGTTGTGTGTCTCGTGGTTCGAGTTAGTTCTATGTCATCTCAATTCGCTGTGTCGTTATCCTGTGTTTAAAGTAATTTAATCCTAAAACCTATTCCTTCGGGCGGGTATGGTTCGCCGGGTAGTCAGCAGGAGGCATACACTCTGGTGGCAGCAACTACTTTGCTGTCTCCAGGTGCGAGCGAGAGAAGGGAGCGAGTAATCCAGACCTAATCGAGCCCACACCCACATCATTCTAATTTAATACAGATAATAACGTTATCAATAATATATTAAAAATAGTAATGTTTAGGTAAGCACTCCCTATGAATATTCTAGAACACATCTGCTCGGTAAGGAATGTCTTGTCACAACAACGTAAATCAGATATATGGTAAAGGGTTCCGGATCTAAACAGGTACTTGAACCTGGTCAACCAAATAAATGGTAAAGGGTGTGTTGTCACAATAAGGTAACACGAGTACTTGGTAAAGGGTTCCCGATCCTACATCAACCAATTTCATGGTAAAGGGTGCCTTGAATATTTAGTAAAGAATTCCTAAAACCTAAAAATATTGAGGTTGTGTCACAGGCATTTGGTCAACCGTAAAGTATGTCAAATACAGTAACCCACAGTCTAGAACTTGGTAAAGGGTCCCTAATTCCAATTAACAGGCCCATTCACCAGGACTCACATTTAGTCAGCAATCACACGTTAGGTATCTGACAAGCATAAAGTATTTAAACAGTTATTGTTGGAGTGAGAGAGTTGACAGTCCTATGGTAGGCACTATTAAAGGTGTATCATAGTTACTAGGCTAATCCTACATATATCACAAGGAGTCTAGCCATCATGGTATTTGGTAAAGGTCACCAATCCTAAAAGAGGTGACATTTCAATATATTGGTATAGGGTGTCTTGTCAATAGACATGTTATACTAACGAACTCTCAATTTTTGTGCCACATGATGCACAGTTTTCCAACCAATGGTCATTAATGAATATTAGCCTCTCCACTCTAACATTATAAGTGATCATCATGCAACCTTTGTGCATTCTCTTATAATTCAAATATCAGCTACAAAATCCAAGCACAAAGTGTGTGGAGGTACTCTGCTAACTAGAAAAACGGAATCTCACCGTTAATATAGAAGTGCAGCATGTATCTGCCGTTACTAGAATCATTTGGGGGCTATTCCACAGTGTCAGCTGTCCAGTGGAGGTGCACTGTAGAGGAGTAAAGTCAGACCTATTCAGACTTCTATATTCATAAGCTCCAGTGTCCTCTTAGCTCCATCAATGCTGCAGATAGCATGGTGGAACTCCCAACAGCCTGAAAATAGAGATGGGAAAAAAAGTTAATGAAAGTAACCTCAAGATGTGTTAGACTCCTGATTCTAAATATAGCCCAAACATGTGCTTGCATGCATAAAAGGTCATCAAACACTCCTGACTTGAGTAAATATGAATGTGTGCTAAAATAACTTCCAGATAAAATATGCATTCACAATTTAGAAGTAGCTAGCTACTGTCTACTACTACATAATGACTGCCAAATTTTTGAACCAATATCCCAGCAGATTTATTCAGCATATATTCTGGGGGCTGCATCTATGATGCTGAGGCTTCTCTTTACTGCTGTAAGATACTAATACAATTTTCAATCAATACTTTCTTTCACTGGTCATTAAAAAGTTGTAGCTATCCGAAGTCAAACTCAAACATTATAGAAATAGCGCACACCGTCACCACAAATTATGATAGTTCACCCACACTGAATCACTACCACTAAAAAATTACTTCATCTCAATCACATCTCTCTTCTGGGGGGCTCCGTCGAACCTGACCTTCCACCATTATCTGCCTCGTACAACTCACACCACCGCGCACAAAATAAGCGGATGGAGAATTTATACCATACGACGCATCACGGACAATTATTGGTAAAGGGTCTTTGCTGGGGAGAAAAGGGCGTGGCTGCACTATACGAGAGTAAAAGAAACGTTGCAAACTTACATGAGACATCGGAGGAAAACCGCTCACCTGGAAGCATCATTTACAATTTTTAGGTAGGTTTTGTCCAGGTGATTTATACAGGTGTGGGTAGGGGGGGGATTTTGTAGAGTTAATTTAGCCAAATGATAATATTGAAGTCAGACAGATGAAAACAGGACAAACTATTATGAATTATGCACCTCAACTTTATAAAAGAAGTATTTTACATTTTAAACGAACTAACAGTACAGTAATACTGTGGTTTTTCATATATCTTTTTAATTTTTTTCTTAAAATGTTTTGTCAGGGAAAAAGTATGGAGGGTGAACGAAATGGGATGGGGGTAGGGGGAGGGAATCCCAACATTGCCATAGTCTCTATGAAACCCTGCCTTTACCTACCCCTATGCTGGGAAATATGTGATATAATAATAGAACATAGTTCTGATTCAAATCTCCTCCTCTCTCTTCCTCCCAATAACGTCCACTGCTTACTTGCAGTCTTGTAGAACTTGGCAGTAACCACTGAGGAGTGGCTGTGAACTTAAGCAGAGAAAGTGGCTATAGATTAAGATAGTGGGAAGGGTTGAAAGAATTGCATCTATAACTAATTTTTGGGCTTGTAAGTGGTAGAGATAATTCTACTAACAGGGTAAGGAAAAGGTTTTGAATGCTTACACTGAGTCTCCATAGATAATTGGCATTTTCCTGAATTCTAAGTCATATCTAAATACGGCAGTAATGTGCTTTTAGCCAAAAACCCAAGTGTGATACTTTTATGTTCTTATTTTATGTTGATATTTTTTTAGTTCTGTCACTTTTGGTTAAGGAGAAGGCTGGGTCGGTGGCTTGGAAAATATGAATGGGAAACTAGTGCTAGTTATATCCTGCATTGAACCCACTTACTTGTGTGTGTGTGTGTGTGTGTGTGTGTGTGTGTGTGTGTGTGTGTCCTTGGCTCAGGGCCAAGTTCAAGCCCCACTCTGGCAATTTTCCATTTGGTTTTCCATATGCCTCCCGCCAGTCCACCCAGCTGTGATTGGGTACCTGGCATTTGCTGGGGTGCAAATTCAAGGCCTTTCTCATGAAACAGCAATGTTTGGGTGGCCACGCCACTTGCTGTGAGGAAAGGCCTATTCTCCTGCGAGTTTCTAGCCTGGCTCCAGGAGCTTTGCTTGCATGGTTCACAGTGCCTGCTTAGTGCACAGGCATCCTGGGTCTGCCAGGTGTGCATGACCTCTTAACGGCAACAAGAGATTTACAAATTTGTATTTGGATGTGTGTGCATGTTCTTAGATGGACACTAATTGGTGGAGTTGAGGAACTATGAGCACGTGTTGGAGGATGTACTATGCTAGATGTTTGAACACAGCCATGTGAAGCACCACTGTCTTGTTCATAAGAGCTACAGGTATGCAACTGGGATATATGTTTTTGTTGCTTTTTATTAATGTTTTCTCTTTTTGTCAGGCTGTAACGATTACAATGAAGTGATTTCAAGAAGTAAATGAAGACTATCTCTAAGTACAAGTGACATTTGTACGACATGTCTCGAACATTACGTCTTTGTTTTTTTCTTTTTGTGATTATTTTACTGTTGATTATCTTTTGTTGGATTGTGATTATTGCATGTCTGTATTAAATGAATTGAAAAAAAATAAAGGAAGTCATATGATCATCTGGTAGTGTTGAACCTAATAGTCCTGTCTGCTTATTATTCTGCTGCAAATGGACGTTTATCTGGGATACGGAGGGCGATAGCAGCAGAATACACCTCATTACTGGGGACAGGTGGTGGTGTTATTGTGATATTTTGATCAATGACATGTAATCACAGCAGTATTGTTGTTTCTTAGTTATTCTAAACAATGCTTACACACTTGGCTATGCTACATGCATGTATGCATACAGATCAAACCATCTCAATTCAGATTCATAGACCAGTGTCTAGTGCACTCTGCCCGTAGTTTTTAGATACAGTAGCAACTTATTTCTCAAAAGTCAGTTTGGCCCAGATCGTAGGGAATTGTCCTGCAGAGGTGTGCAGATGGTACAGGTCACAGGTGGAGGCCTTGGTCGCTGAGCAATTAGTGTCATGCTGCAGGGTGTGCAATGGATCCCCAGATAATCAGTAATGCATGCATATTTAATATGCATGCATAATAATCATGCATATTTAATATGCATGAGGCGCGAAATCCAAGACCTTGGGGATTAAACGTGTCCTTACATAGTAGAACATGTTCTTCCTTTATCACACTAACAATACTTATTACATTGTGACCATGGGCTCCTCCTACATAAAGTGGAGCCATAGCATGATCCCAAGCAAGTATCAATTTAATTGCACAGCAACTGCAGTCTCTCTATATACCATTGTTCTTGTGTCTGAACTGATTGTTATGCAATTTGTATTTAGATATGTGCCATTGGTTAAAAAATAGGTGGAGGTTGTGGTCCTGTGCAATGTTAGTGTCATCATGAGCGATGCAATAGGTCAGATATATATGTGAAAGTCATGGGAGCTATGAAATTAATATAGTGAGATGTACCACTGACAAACGTAGACTGCCATGTGCTGTGCAGTTAGTACAATGATGCGGTTTATGTAGTTAGCACCCACCATACTGAATGCATAAACTGCATGGCCTTCCTACCTATGGTATATTATATACCTTACAACACGACTTTTTGTACATGTATCTCAGGATATGGAATGTGTGCAATTGGATCTAATGCATCTATAAGTTGAGGCCATAGTCGCAATAGCATTTCCTCGATGTGTAACGGGTTCTGATATTCTTTACTCCGATTTTACACTTGCCAAGTTAGTATACTCATGTTTGCTATTGCTGCCTTTTACTTATTTAAACAAAACTGAATAAAAATAATGCTACCAAGTCTACTAGATCATATGAGTGTGAATGAAACGAAATCAGTGAAATGACAACTAGTACAGCTAGTTTGTAGTTCAGTCTCATAGAAGATGTATACAGTAGAGTGACTGCAGAGAACACCAAGGCTCCCAGAGAACAGCTCATGGAAAACGATATCTGAATGGTAGACATATGACATTCCCAGCAGTCCGGATGACCAGATCCATCGGTAAATTAGACTCCATCACAAGCGAAGGCCAACTTGGATTATTACCTACATATAATAATAATAATAACAGCGGTAGTAGTAGTAATACTAATAATATTATTATTAATAATAATTAACAACAACAGCAATGTATAACTAGAAAAAAAAAATCCTGACTGATGAGGATAAAAATAATGAAATTTGAGTAGTAATACTATAGCCGAGTCATTAAAAAAAAAAAAAAAAATGTGTGGCATTCAATTGAAATACAACAGCAGTGACAGGCTGACAGACAGAATTATTGACAGACTGACAAACTTATTGAGTGACTGACTGACAGATTGACTGACTGACTGATGACAGATTGACTGACAACACACTGACTGACTAACAGATTAACTGACGACAGATTGACTGACGACAGATTGACTGACGACAGATTGACTGACTGACTGACAGATTGACTGACTAAAATATTGACTGACGACAGATTGACTGACGACAGATTGACTGATGACACATTGACTGACTAACAGATTGACTGACGACAGATTGACTGACGACAGATTGACTGACTGACTAACAGATTGACTGACGACAGAATGACTGATGACACATTGACTGACTAACAGATTGACTGACGACAGATTGACTGTCGACAGATTAATTGACGACAGATTGACTGACGACCTCTAGTCACTGGTCATATGAGAACCTCATTACTACCTCTAGTCACTAGTCACATGAGAACCTCATCACCACCTCTAGTCACTGGTCATATGAGAACCCCATCATTACCTCTAGTCACTGGTCACACGAGAACCCCATCACTACCTCTAGTCACTGGTCACATGAGATCCTCATCACTACCTCTAGTCACTGGTCACATGAGAACCTCATCACTACCTCTAGTCACTGGTCACATGAGATCCTCGTTACTACCTCTAGTCACTGGTCACATCAGAACCTCATCACTACCTCTAGTCACTAGTCCCATGAGAACCTCATCACTACCTCTAGTCACTGGTCATATGAGAACCCCATCGCTACCTCTAGTCACTGGTCACACTAGAACCTCATCACTACCTCTAGTCACTGGTCACATGAGAACCTCATCACTACCTCTAGTCACTGGTCATATGAGATCCTCATCACTACCTCTAGTCACTGGTCACACGAGTACCCCATCACTACCTCTAGTCACTGGTCATATGAGAACCTCGTTACTACCTCCAGTCACTAGTCACATGAGAACCTCATCACTACCTCTAGTCACTGGTCACATGAGAAACCCATCACTACCTCTAGTCACTGGTCACACGAGAACCCCATCACTACCTCTAGTCACTGGTCATATGAGAACCTCGTTACTACCTCTAGTCACTGGTCACATGAGAACCTCATCACTACCTCTAGTCACTAGTTACATGAGAACCTCATCACTACCTCTAGTCACTGGTCATATGAGAAACCCATCACTACCTCTAGTCACTGGTCACACGAGAACCCCATCACTACCTCTAGTCACTGGTCATATGAGAACCCCATCACTACCTCTAGTCACTGATCACATGAGAACCTCATCACTACCTTTAGTCACTGGTCACACGAGAACCCCATCACTACCTCTAGTCACTGGTCATATGAACCCCATCACTACCTCTAGTCACTGGTCACATAAGAACCTCATCACTACTTCTAGTCACTGGTCACATGAGAACCTCATCACTACCTCTAGTCACTGGTCACATGAGAACCTCATTACTATCTCTAGTCACCGGTCACATAAGAACCCCATCACTACTCAAGTCACTGGTCATATGAGAATCCCATCACTACCTCCAGTCACTGGTCATATGAGAACCCCATCACTACCTCTAGTCACTGGTCACATAAGAACCTCATCACTACTTCTAGTCACTGGTCACATAAGAACCCCATCACTACCTCTAGTCACTGGTCACATAAGAACCTCATCACTACTTCTAGTCACCGGTCACATAAGAACCCCATCACTACTCTAGTCATGGTCACATGAGAAACTCATCACTACCTTAGTCACTGGTCATACGAGAACCTCATCACTACCTCTAGTCACTGGTCACATGAGAACCTCATCACTACCTCTAGTCACTGGTCACATAAGAACCTCATCACTACCTCTAGTCACTGGTCACATAAGAACCTCATCACTACCTCTAGTCACTAGTCACATGAGAACCTCATCACTATCTCTAGTCACTGATCACATGAGAACCCCATCACTACCTCTAGTCACTGGTCATACGAGAACCCCATCAC
>WLWD01001472.1_pt1 | contig 25575 bp, 18 predicted proteins | sample 6712731 | NCBI WGS metagenome assembly WLWD01 (sample SAMN12718690, study PRJNA576275) | sponge metagenome | isolation source: marine sponge | host: Mycale hentscheli | place: New Zealand: South Island, Marlborough, Capsize Point | collected 2014-11-01 | reverse complement strand
CATGAAAATTCATTTTGACATAATTGTTCACTGTCTTTGCATGCACAACCTCTGGTACAGTGTAGATTTAACTTTTTACAATTGCAACGCAATGTTTTGCAACCAGTCTTGCAGTTGCACGTAATTATTTCACGGCAAGAATCGGGTACTGGAGTTAGTGACATCAATTCAGGCTTGACTGTGGTTTACTCTACCCTCCAACCCAAACCTTCTGGATTAGGAAGATTAGGATGGGATAAATGGGCTTGTCTCCATACAACCGTCTGATAATGAGCACGTCGTATATGAAAGTGCAGTGCATCACTAGTTGGAGGTAGTGATTCTGGCGATCGTGATTTGTTGAATAGAACTGCTCTAGCTTCATCAGTAGTGCTCACTTGTTTGAGGTTGTAGAGTTTACAGACAAATAATTCTGCATTCTTCAATGTCTCCTCTGTCAATTCACCTTTTCCTAAATTTTCTAGTAATTGATGATGTGTCTGGAAAGTTTTCCAGGCAGATTTCTTGCTGCAGCCTGCTATGTAGGATGTAGTGTCACTGCCAGTCAGTGCATGAAATGCTGGAATGGTCTCTCTAATCTGGACACTGTATGAGATCTGTTCAACTATATCATGAACAGGAACATACTGCCTCTTCTTGGCTGTGCCAGCTTTGAGCCAAAGGTTTGTGCATGGCATCCTATGATAGTGGCCCAATAACAAAACCAGAACATCGGTGTCTCTGGACTGCACTACAACATTGTCTGTGTGATGTTCAGTGCAATGAAGAATTATTCTGGTGTCTGCCTCCTCATGTCGAGCTTCAAGTTGTGTTGTATCCACATCTGATTTAGATGATTCAGCCATCTCTTCATCGCTGAACCCACCAGCTACTACAATTATTTTTGAACTGGGAGCTTGCACAATTAGCTGTTGAGAGAGGAAGGCAGCTAAATCTGCTTTATTCTCTGACAATCCTAAGAAATTCTTCCAATTAGATTGTAATGGCACATTTCTATGTTCTATCACCCTTCTAATGGGGGCTGTACCTTGACAACGTCTCGTTCGAGTTCCACTTTTGATAGATACCTTGTAGTAGCGATCAAATACCACATCAATACGACAGAAATTTGCTCCTGCTTTCAGTACAGCTTGTACAAAAGTGTTAGCAAAATCTCCAAATGTTACTAGTCCTGGTGGCTTACCAATGGCTACCACTAGTGCTTGGCCATCTATGATGAGACTGGAATTTTGCACGTCCATGCTTGATAGAGTAGATGGACAAGAGATACCAGATGTAATAGCTTCTGTTAGGAGTGCCTTAGACCCAGAACGAAGAGTACCATTCATTTCTGCTAAAGCAACTGGTACTGATAACAGCTCATGCTTGAGAATTTGATCCAAGTCTATAGTCCTTCCAGCTTCATATGCACTTATAAGTCTTTGAAGCACTAGCCTATCTGCTCTCATCAATTTCTCCTTCTTGGTTTTTGAAGTCTTGATGGGTTCAAACAGTGAAGCAAACGTCTTTGGTTTGTTTTTGTGGAGGGGATCTCGAAATTTTTTTGAACCAGAAGGCATAAGTCTTTCTTCAACAAACTGGTTCAGCTGCTTCAAACCATCACTACTAGCATTCACGAGGTCTCTTGCTATTACTTCTGTAGCTACATCCTTTGTGGCAATGTTGTGTAGAATCTGGACTTGTGCTTCTTCCTGTCTGAGCATACCAAAGGAGGCAAGCATACTGTACAGGCGATCTTCATCTTGGCAGTCCAGTCTTATTCTGCCAGCAGTCGATTCATTATGGACTAGGTCATCCATTCGGTTGACACCAAACAGTGCTCTTGTTTCCAATGCTATGTGTGATCGCATGTTATATGACAATGCCCACCTACTCAATGCTGTAGAAGTTTTTGTAATACCAATGATGCCACCACCTTTTTTACCAATTCCATTCAGCCATTCGTCTACTCACAAAGCTCTGGGGAATTTCTATTCCAGCCTGCTCTGCTAGCTCACAATACCTATTCCATACTTCCGATAGTTCCAGAATATGGCCTTGATTGGCGGAGTTTTTCAACTCCTCAAGAAGCCACTGGATGGCAAGGTCAGACTTTGTGATGCTTCCAGCAGTTTTTGAAGTTTTTCTCATGAATGCTTTATAGCATGTGCAGTGGTATTTCCCCTCTGATGCTATTAGGTCATGTATACTTGATAGCCGTACACTGAGTACTTGATCATATTTAGATGCATCAAGGATCTGTTGACTCATCTTAAATGTAGTCACTGCTGATAACTTAGTTTGACTGGGGTTTTGACAGAACATGCATAAACTCCAGTCAATTGGCTGCATGGAACTCCGTAGACTATGACTGCTCGCACTTTGATCTGTGTTACGTATACCAGTACTGATACATGCAACTACAGAATCATTGCATTTTTCCAGCCTAGATATCTTGCTCCTACTGGTGAAGCTAGAATAACAGGACTTATGCCACACCAGGGATGTATCCTCCCGTATAGAAGCAATTCGGTCCATGACATCCCTGTTTTTTGTATCTCGCAGCTTATGCCTGACACTTGCTGATTCTTTCAATCTTGCCAGTCCTTGCTCACTTGCATTTAGAAGCTTCTCATGTTTATCATTCTGGCAAATGATACACTGTTCAATGTTATCTTCCCTGCCTCTTTTTAGATTCAACATGGGATCCATTATTCTAAAAAATCAGTAACAAGAAAGGAGATGACTTATAGAGTACTTTCTATCAACCTAAGTATGAACCTTTAGCTTCTAGCTATGTCACTCTTCCTGCCATGATTTGTTGCCTTAATATCCTCCCAAATCTTCTATTCTTACTTAAATCTAACCCATAATCACTATCCCACTCATAAAAAGGCTATAACTGCACCAATAGCTTACCTTTAGGTCTCTGCCTGCCAGTGACCTTCAATTTTGACACCAGCTGCATATGCCATGTGGTCTAAGCCACACCCTTCAGTGGGTGTGGCTCTACCTAGCTGGCAGACAGTAAAATCAGATTTAGCACCCACAAAAGTGGTAATCTAGCATAATTGCCAGCTTTTCCCCTGAAATGCTTCCTGACTTCTTTAAATTCATAATTATGGTACATCTTGTCCTGACTAATACATCTTCTATGAGACTGAACTACAAACTAGCTGTACTAGTTGTCATTTCACTGATTTCGTTTCATTCACACTCATATGATCTAGTAGACTTGGTAGCGTGACATGCTACAATTATTTGCAGAAAATCAAAGTTTAAAATGGGTGTGTGTTAGCAGTAAGCTTGCTTGGTTCTGTTGTGGTGTGATTGAGGACCTGTTACTAAAACTGATGTATATTATTATTTTTATTCAGTTTTGTTTAAATAAGTAGAAGGCAGCAATAGCAAACATGAGTATACTAGGCAAGTGTAAAATCGGAGTAAAGAATATCAGAACCCGTTACACATTGAGGGAATGCTATTGCGACTATGGCCTCTACTTATAGATGCATTAGATCCAATTGCACACATTCCATATCCTGAGATGCATGTACAAAAAGTTGTGCTGTAAGGTATATAATATACCATAGGTAGGAAGGCCATGCAGTTGTTATGCATTCAGTGTGGTGGGTGCTAACTACATAAACCTCATCATTGTACTATTGCATCGCTCATGATGACACTAACATTGCACAGGACCACAACCTCCACCTATTTTTTAACCTATGGCACATATCTAAATACAAATTGCATAACAATCAGTTCAGACACAAGAAAAATGGTATTTAGAGAGACTGCAGTTGCTGTGCAATTAAATTGATACTTGCTTGGGATCATGCTATGGCTCCACCTTACGTAGGAGGAGCCCATGGTCACCATGTAATAAGTATTGTTAGTGTGATAAAGGAAGAACATGTTCTACTATGTAAGGACACGTTTAATCTCCAAGGTCTTGGATTTCGCGCCTCATGCATATTAAATATGCATGATATTATTATTATGCATGCATATTAAATATGCATGCATTACTGATTATCTGGAAATCCATTGCACACCCTGCAGCATGACACTAATTGCTCAGCGACCAAGGCCTCCACCTGTGACCTGCACCATCTGCACACCTCCGCAGGACCAGTTGCATAGCGACCAAGGCCTCCACCTGTGATCTGGGCCAAACTGACTTTTGAGAAATAAGTTGCTAATGTATCTAAAAACTACGGGTAGAGTGCAGTAGACATTGGTCTATGAATCTGAATGAGATGGTTTGATCTGTATGCATACATGCATGTAGCATAGCCAAGTGTGTAAGCATTGTTTAGAATAACTAAGGAACAACAACACTGCTGTGATTGCATGTCATTGATCAAAATATCACAATAACACCACCACCTGTCCCCAGTAATGAGGTATATTCTGTTGCTATCGCCCTCTGTATCCCAGATAAACGTCCATTTGCAGCAGAATAATAAGCAGACAGGACTATTAGGTTCAACACTACCAGATGATCATATGACTTCCTTTATTTTTTTCAATTCATTTAATACAGACATGCAATAATCACAATCCAACAAAAGATAATCAACAGCAAAATAATCACAAAAAGAAAAAAAAAACAAAGACGTAATGTTCGATAGACATGTCGTACAAACGTTACTTGTACTTAGAGATAGTCTTCATTTACTTCTTGAAATCACTTCATTGTAATCGTTACAGCCTGACAAAAAGAGAAAACATTAATAAAATGCAACAAAAACATATATCCCAGTTACATACCTGTAGCTCTTATGAACAAGACAGTGGTGCTTCACATGGCTGTGTTCAAACATCTAGCATAGTACATCCTCCAACACGTGCTCATAGTTCCTCAACTCCACCAATTAGTGTCCATCTAAGAACATGCACACACATCCAAATACAAATTTGTAAATCTCTTGCTGCCGCTAAGCGGTCATGCACACCTGGCAGACCCAGGATGCCTGTGCACTAAGCAGGCACTGTGAGCCATGCAAGCAAAGCTCCTGGAGCCAGGCTAGGAACTAGCAGGAGAATAGGCCTTCCTCACAGCAAGTGGCGTGGCCACCCAAAGACCCACCTGGACCATTGCTGTTTCATGAGAAAGGCCTTGAATTTGCACCCCAGCAAATGCCAGGTACCCAATCACAGCTGGGTGGACTGGCTGGAGGCATATGGAAAACCAAATGGAAAATTGCCAGAGTGGGGCTTGAACTTGGCCCTGAGCCAAGGACACAACACACACACAACACACACACACACACACACACACACCTTGAACCGTGCCACCCTCAAAGGGTGATGCTCCTCTGCTAAGCAGATTGACAGTTGCATAGTGGTTAATCATTTTCTTGGTCTTGTTGTAGCACATCTGTGTCTAGCTATATCTTGGCCCCTTCTAAATGACCTCTATTGCAGGTAAAGGGTAAGAGAGTAGGGACACACACACACACACACACACACACACACACACACAAGTAAGTGGGTTCAATGCAGGATATAACTAGCACTAGTTTCCCATTCACATTTTCCAAGCCACCGACCCAGCCTTCACCAAAAGTGACAGAACTAAAAAAATATTGCATTTTGAATTTATTACAAATGCGCAATAGATGGACAAAAGCTATTCACAGTGGAGCTGTTGTTGGGTCAAGGTGATATCAGTTTATGCTCATGTGCTTCAAATAGCTATGCTAATGTTACGTCTGATATAGCTGTTCTCCAATAAAACTTGTGTAGCCAGAGGGTTGTGAGAGTAGTACTAACCCATGGAGATGAAATGGACATCAGGACCATTATCAACGACCATGAAAAAATTTTTTTTCAGTGATGGTTGCATGAGAAACTAGTAACTTTGTGCGGCCGTATCAAGGCTTTAGCTCACCTAGACAAACTCTTTACCCGCTGCTATACTGGGAAGGGGTCTGGTGGTATTAGTATTCAAAAGGAATGTAATTAGTCCTTTACCAGGATGCTCCATAATTAAAATCTAACTGAACATAAAAGTATCACACTTGGGTTTTTGGCTAAAAGCACATTACTGCCGTATTTAGATATGGCTTTTAGAATTCAGGAAAATGCCAATCATCTATGGAGACTCAGTGTAAGCATTCAAAACCTTTTCCTTACCCTGTTGGTAGTATTATCTCTACCACTTACAAGCCCAAAAATTAGTTATAGATGCAATTCTTTCAACCCTTCCCACTATCTTAATCTTTAGCCACTTTCTCTACTAAGTTCACAGCCACTCCTCAGTGGTTACTACCAAGTTCTACAAGACTGCAAGTAAGCAGTGGACGTTATTGGGAGGAAGAGAGAGGAGGAGATTTGAATCAGAACTATGTTATAATTATATCACACATTTCCCAGCATAGGGGTAGGTAAAGGCAGGGTTTCATAGAGACTATAGCAATGCTGGGACCCCCCCCCCCATCCCATTTCGTTCATACTTTTTCCCTGACAAAACATTTTAAGAAAAAAATTAAAAAGATATATGAAAAACCACAGCCTTACTGTACTGTTAGTTCATTTAAAATAAATACTTCTTTTATAAAGTTGAGGTGCATAATTCATAATAGTTTGTCCTGTTTTCATCTGTCTGACTTCAATATTATCATTTGGCTAAATTAACTCTACAAAATCCCCCACCTGTATAAATCACCTGAGACAAAACCTACCTAAAAATTGTAAATGATGCTTCCAGGTGAGGGGTTTTCCTCTGACGTCTCATGTAAGTTTGCAACGTTTCTTTTACTCCTACCTCGTAGTGCAGCCACGCCCTTTTCTCCCCAGCTTGTAGTAAAGACCCTTTACCAATCATTGTCCGTCATGCGTGGTATAAATTCTCCAGTTTTCGCGTATTTTGTGCGTGGTGGTGGTGTGAGTTGTACGAGGCAGATGGTGAAGGTCAGGCTCGACGGAGCCCCCCTGAAGAGAGATGTGATTGAGATGAAGTAAATTTTTAGTGGTAGTGATTTAGTGTGGGTGAACTAGTGTGATCGTAATTTGTGGTGTGCGCTATTTGTATAATGTTTGAGTTTGACTTGGGGTAGCTACAACTTTTTAATGACCATTGATTGAAAATTGTATTAGTATCTTGCAAGAAGCCTCAGCATCATAGATGCAGCCCCCAGAATATATGCTGAATAAATCTGCTGGGATGTTGGTTCAAAAATTTGGCAGTCATTATGTAGTAGTAGACAGTAGCCAGCTACTTCTAAATTGTGAATGCATATTTTATCTGGAACTTGCACGTAGTAGATCAGGCAACTGTCTATAAAACCCTAACCTCAGTCAAGGGTTAATTATTGTGTATTTTATAGATTCACTGCTGACAAACAGGGATAGAGCTGCAGACACAGATTGTATTGCTTGGCATAACATGGGGCAATGTGAGTACTGAGACATTGATAAGGAGTTACTATTGTGTTAAAAGTACTCGATCACATTTTAGCACACATTCATATTTACTCAAGTCAGGAGTGTTTGATGACCTTTTATGCATGCAAGCACATGTTTGGGCTATATTTAGAATCAGGAGTCAACACATCTTGAGGTTTCTTTCATTAACTTTTTTCCCCATCTCTATTTTCAGGCTGTTGGGAGTTCCACCGTGCTATCTGCAGCATTGATGGAGTCTATGAGGACACTGGAACTTGTGAATATAGAAGTCTGAATAGGTCTGACTTTACTCTACAGTGCGCCTCCACTGGACAGCTGACACTGTGGAATAGCCCCCAAATGATTCTAGTAACGGCAGATACATGCTGCACTTCTATATTAACGGTGAGATTCTGTTTTTCTAGTTAGTAGAGTACCTCCACATACTTAGTGCTTGGATTTTGTAGCTGATATTTGAATTATAAGATAATGCACAAAGGTTGCGTGATGATCACTTATAACGTTAGAGTGGAGAGGCTAATATACATTAGTGACCATTGGTTGGAAAACTGCATCATGTGGCACAAAAAATTGAGAGTTCGTTTCGTTTAACATGTCTATTGACAAGACACCCTATACCAATATATTGAAACGTCACCTCTTTTAGGATTGGTGACCTTTACCAAATACCATGATAGCTAGACTCCTTGTGTAGGATTAGCCTAGTAACTAAGATACACCTTTAATAGTGCCTATCACAGGACTGTCAACTCTCTCATGTTTAAATACTTTATGCTTGTCAGATACCTAACGTGTGATTGCTGACTAAATGTGAGTCCTGGTGAATGGGCCTGTTAATTGGAATTAGGGACCCTTTACCAAGTTCTAGACTGGGTTACTGTATTTGACATACTTTACGGTTGACCAAATGCCTGTGACACAACCTCAATATTTTCCAAGGTTTTAGGAATTCTTTACTAAATATTCAAGGCACCCTTTACCATGAAATTGGTTGATGTAGGATCGGGAACCCTTTACCAAGTACTTGTGTTACCTTATTGTGACAACACACCCTTTACCATTTATTTGGTTGACCAGGTTCAAGTACCTGTTTAGATCAGGAACCCTTTACCATATATCTGATTTACGTTGTTGTGACAAGACATTCCTTACCGAGCAGATGTGTTCTAGAAGATTCATAGGGAGTGCTAAACATTACTATTTTAAAATGCCATATGTTATTGATAAACGTTATTATCTGTATTAAATTAGAATGATGTGGGTGTGGGCTCGATTAGGTCTGGATTACTCGCTCCCTTCTCTCGCTCGCACCTGGAGACAGCAAAGTAGTTGCTGCCACCAGAGTGTATGCCTCCTGCTGACTACCCGGCGAACTGTACCCGCCCGAAGGAATAGGTTTTAGGTAGGATTAAATTACTTTAAACACAGGATAACGACACACAGCGAATTGAGATGATGTGACATAGAACTAACTCGAACCATGAGACACACAACTTAAATGCTAACACAAACTCCGCCTACTGTTCACACAAAATGCTGCAATGTTCTGGTCTTGTGATCGTACAATCCTTGCTAACACACATACACACGCTACCGCTACCTACTGCACATGACCATAAAACTCAACAAAAATACTTCTGACTACAAAACTTAACATTGATAAAGATCTCATGTGGGCAGGCCCACAGTGGGGTAGCGGCACAATTCTAGTAACTTTTACGGCTATCCAATTTAGCGTAAATTCTATAATTGTGGAGCTAGATTAACAGCAGTAATTTATTGTAAGCTATAGTTTGATTGATTGGATGAAATAAGCGGCTTGATAGACCGTGTAGGCAGCAATTGGCAGCTATACAATCATATAGCACTTGTATACGGTTCTGTTTCTGATCCCATATAAAAATGACTTCAGTGAACCTTTACTTAATAAAGTTTTCTTATTCCAGTTGGTGAAGTCTGTGTTATATACACTTTATAGACTAAAGGTTTGTATTATAGGCACTTATGTAAACAATTTCTGATCCTGTGGGACCTTGGAAGGATCTGTATTGTAGACATTTCATGTAGGTAAAGGGTCACAGGGACATCTTTAAGGTCTGTAGCATGGGCACTTTGTATTGGTAAAGGGTCACAGGCACTCTATAAAGGTCTGTATTATAGACACTTCATGTTGGTAAAGGGTCACATGCAGCCTATACAATCATATAGCACTTGTATACAGTTCTGTTTCTGATCCCACTGAAGGTCCCTATAAAATGACTTCAGTGAACCTAAAGTTTTCTGATTCCACTTGGTAAAGTCTGTGTTATATACACTATAGACTTGGACTATTTTTAAAAAGGTTTTTGTTATAGGCACTTAGTAAACAATTTTTGATTCTGTAGGACCTTTTGGAAAGACCTGTATCATAGACATTTCATGTAGGTAAAGGGTCACAGGGCCGTCTTTAAGGTCTGTAGCATGGACACTTTGTATTGGTAAAGGGTCACAGGCACTCTATATAGGTCTGTATTATAGATACTTCATGTTGGTAAAGGGTCACAGACACTTCATAAAGGTCTGTATCATGTTTGTATTGGTAAAGGGTCACAGGCACTATAAAGGTCTGTGTTATAGACACTTCATGTTGATAAAGGGTCACAGGCACTTCATAAAGGTCTGTATCATGGGCACTTCTTATTGGTAAAGGACCTTGCTTAAGCTATATTTGAAAATTATTTGATCGTCATAGTGTGAGTGTATGGTGGGGAGGAGAGAGAAATATTTTAGTTTGTTCTTAACTATTACATGAAGTGTGCAGTAAGACTGGTAGGGAACTGAACAGTCAGTTTGTACACAAGTGGGTATCAATACAAAAGACATTTAGTAGAATGTTTCCAATCATATAGTGTTGATATGATACTAATAGGTTAAATGAAAGTGTGGATGAACTTCATAAAGACTTCAAGAGAAAGTGTGGGACATGACTTGAGTGTCAAATTATGTCCATGGAATAATAAACGAAGTTGGGTCGGTCCTTATTGTCTTCTAAACATTACTATTGTTGTTGTAGTCATTTTTAAACAAGTGCAATATATGTTTTATTTATATTTACTTTTGAAAAAAGTATGACATGCTGATATTTGGGAAAGGTATGGAATATCCGAAGTCAATTACCATTATGTTTTGTTGTTTTTTGTTTATTGTTGCTGTTTGTAGATCACAGCTGACATGAGTGATGAACAGTTCTAATCATCCTGGATGTACGAGTTGCTGAACATCTTCATTCATTCACGAACAGTTGATTCTTCACCTATCACACAGATACAATGTCACATCACGGACCAATATTTATTGCATTTGCTGATTACTGGAATACATTTTACACACTAAAATATATGGCTATAAAGTGGGTATTGTAGAACACCATTTGGAGTGTTGTAGTAGCTAGTTTAAGGGAGTATCACAACACCCCATTGGTAGAGTATCAATAACACCATATTTGGTGCATTATGTGCCCTAATAGGGGTGTAGTAGAACTTTGACATGGGTGTACCACAACACCCCATTTGGTATAATAAAGGGTGTACAGGGGTGTAACTGAACACTTCCTCTAAGTGAAATGGAAACACCCCATGCGGAGTAGTACAGCCAGTGTTACCTGGACACCCCAAAACGGGATTCCCATACACCCCATTTTTTACAGTGTGTGTTTGAACTCTGTAGCAGCGTCATGACTGAGTTTAAGATCAAACCATCATAAAAGGTAAGTCCGAATTTTTAGCTTTAAAAATGTATGAATATTTTATTTTTTATTTCGTTTCTATAAAGGCATTTCAGCAAGAATTGAATTTTTTAAGCATATCAACACCAGACTCTTTACTATTACGCAAAAGAAGTAAAGTTGGAGTGAGCGAGTAAGATCGGCATGATGAAGGAACAAGCAAGTAAGCGACAAACATAGGCCAGATGACACAAACAGTAAACAATTAACTATTACTTCACACATGACTGAACATGAGGACCAACATGCATTCACACACACACACACACACACACACTCATTACTTTCATGTAAACACCCCCCTTGGACTGAGCTACATTATATAGTGGACTGACCCAGCTCAGTCAAGTTCAGTTGTGGTTGTTTTTCAGTTGTTGCAGTTGTGGTTCAGGTCCCTCTGCTATACAGTTCTTCAACTCTTCTAGCCATTATCCTGGAACTCTTCTTCATTGCATATTTTTCTTGAATACTATTCAACTTTCTATTCATTTACTCATCGTTGTATTATCATCCTACTTCAATTTCAAAACCTATTTACTTTGATTGTCTGGGGTGTTGTTTAACTTCACCCTAGGCTAGCATCATACAGCGGAACATTTGCGCAGGAAGCGACATTCCCAGTGCAGTGTTCGGTTCCTTCAAGGGTGAGTTGTGTTGCTTATACTGAGTAACCAGCTGCTATGCTTAATAGCACACTAGATGATTCAAGTATCATAGTCTGTAAAGAGAAGAGCTAAAAATTCGGACTTACCGTTTCTAACGGCATTTTAGCTGAAGCTTAATTTCCGACGATCTCAGAGTTGCTACAGGGTTCTGACAGAGTGCATGGCTTATTCACCTTCTAGTCACTGTATTCTGAGTTTCAGAGCCATGTACTAAAAAAAAATTCGGGTGGACAAACGCTTAATGGAAGCGTTCTAGTAGCCATACTTTAAAACAAATCATTAAAAAACAACAAATACCAGTGTACTCATTTTTTTTCAATATTTTATTACAGGAAGTATTACACCAGAGTAACGTAAAAACAAAAAAAATTGAACGAACTGAATTTTAAAAAAATCGGAGAATCGAGAGCAGTGGCAATGCTGAGAATTTTAGGCTTGGACAGTACAAGGGTTAACCATCAATTCACTATCCTGGCCCAGCTAATCAATTATTTATGAACACGCACGTTGTTGTCATCAATATTATTGGCGAGCGAGACACTTACAGGGGTAACACAATTGAAAATCGGGGATGTTTGTTTATTTATATATATGTTTGGACGTATGTATGTCATTTTGTACTTTGACCCTCCGTGTTTTTATGTTCGCTCCGCGTTCGACCCCGTCCCAAACTTCACTAAACAGAATCCTCCGGTTTAGCGACCATTACCCGTATCACCTTAGAATTTGAATTGTTTACCGCTTTGAATTCTTTTGCGGGTGCAGTTAAAATGCAAAAACTTATGGGAGCTCCATTTCTATTCGAGTTAGTCGCTATTTGTCACAGTTATAAGCCCTACTCAACAGCATTAACTTGTAAGTTCATTGTCCACTAGACGAACCACGAAGGTAAGTCTTGCGTAGGTATTGATTTTGTTGCTTCTTTTTCAATTCAAACAGTTGCGGGGAGCGGTTACTATGGCATTGAATCCCCTTTACCGCATACGTAATTTAAAAACTCGACTTTATTTTAGTAGCTTGAGTGTTAGTTGTTAAAATCAATCATTTAACAATAGTGTAGTTTAAGGCTCGCTCGCCATTTGTGCTCAAGCACACCACTAGTTATATAGATGATGATGGCAATAATAATAATAATAATAATAATAATAATAATAATAATAAAAAAAAAAATAGTAATAATAATAACAATACCATAGTCCACCATGTCTACCAGTTAAGTGCCAATAAGCTCTTAACCATTCACTTACAAAAATTGGCCTAGTGGGCAGTTACCCATTTTTTGTTTACACAAGAATTTGCACACGACACTATTGAAAACCTACACAGGCTGCATACTTACTCTATTAGACAATTGGGTCTTTGTTCAGAAACAAAACTAAAGTAAGATATCAAATTCAATAGTCTGGAAGGCTCTCTGGATTTTGCCATCACTATCCTCGTCAGAAAAGTGGTTTCATTGCCGTCAATTTTGCTTGGAATGCTATAGTAGATTTCTCATAATTGACAATGAATATTGACAATGAATATCTGTTCGTGTAAGCAATTTAAAACGTACGTGGACGTTTATATATATCAGAGAAATGGACAGAGTGGGTGCTTTCATGATAGTGGGTGATTACCCTGTAGACTGCGATAACAATAATAACAACAATAATTGGCAAGCCAGTGAAGCTAGTGAGTTCAGCTGCCTTTAATTCTTGTGCCCATATCGTAAGAATCCTAATGAATTAAAGTTTGTGCCTATAAAAGCTGGCTATCCTTGGGGTAGACATGAGGACATGAAATTTAGTTCACCTTGTCGATCAACAACACAGTCGATTATGAGACCTATCATAAGACTGCACCACCATATTAGTGTCATTACACAGCAAGCACAGCTGGATAAAAAATTACCGCTTTAAAAGCATAGCAGACTATATGAGCTCCTGATTAAATACTACTAGTACATGGAGAGTGCACTCAGACCTCAAGAGTACTGATAAATTTCAATTTCAGTGTGTGTGTGTGTGAAACACTTCACTTAGGCTCAAGAAACTAGAGGTGAGAAACTAAAAAATATACCCATTCATTCAATGACATTGCTTTACCTAACCGTTTAAGCACATGAATTATTCATGAATAAACACCATTTTTGTTGTTGCTACTAACATCAGGTGATATGCGAAAGTGATAAAACGCATGTACAAATACGGAAAATTTTTGCATGCTAGATAAGTATAAATGTGGAATGATAGTGAAATGATAACTAAAAAATATTGACAAGTGGAAGGAGCTTTGGCTTTGGTCTTCAACACAACACAATACATTTACAGAGAGCATTGGCTGTGCTGTTGCAATTGAAACAATACAAACATTGAGGTGTATATGGGAAACTTCACTCACATATACACATACACACACATGTATGCATGCCAAAGTGGTGTTTCAGTAAACAGCTGCTAGGGACAAAGCTGTTTGTATAATTGGTGAGTGAGCGAAGCAAGCGAGACACTATCAGGGGTAACGCAATTGAAAATCGGGGATATTTGTTTATATGTTTGGATATACGTATGTCATTTGTACTTTGACCCTGGCATTGTTGTGTTAGTTTGGTGGCCAACCCCGTCCCAAAATTCACTAAACAGAATCCTCTGGTTTGTCGATCATTACCCGTATCATCCTAGAAATGGAATTGTATACCGTTTTGAATTCTTTTGCTGGAAGCCTACGCAATAATATTTACTTGAAAATTCATTGGCCATTAGGCTAACCACGAAGATAAGTCTTGTGTAATGTCCAGTTGTGTGAAAGTATTGTGTTAGAGCTACTACTTACAGTAACTAAAGAACATAGCAAAGAAAACGTTTAAGTAACATGACTAGTTTGTTTTGTTTGTTTTTTTTTCAATTCAAATAGTTGTGGCGAGTGGTTACTATGGCATTGAATCACCTATACACGTAATTTAAAACTCGACCTTTTCTTTTAGTAGCTTGAGTGTTAGAATTTAAAATCAATCTGTAGTGTAGTTTTAGGCTCGCTCGCCATTTACACTCAAGCACATCACTAGTTATAATTATTAGTGGTGCTAGAGCACTACAATAGTAAGTGAGATAGCTCAGCTACATATATCTTAAGATTTAATAATATTAAATTTTCAAAAGATTTTAATTTTAATCCATAGAACAATACTCTTAATAACATGATTAATTGCATTAACTAAAAGTAGGTGGAATTGGTGAGGGAAGGTAGCGTATGTTAAAAAAAGGAAGGCGAAAGAACAATATCATGATAGAAGGACAGAGAGATTCAGAAGCAGGAGAGATAGACAAAGGAGGAGAAGGGACTCCACAATGCAAGAAGAAGAGCTGAAGAAAGGAAGGAGGGAAATAAGAAAAGCTGAAACAGTTCAGGAGAAAAGAGACCAGGAGAGGGAAACTGATGTAGCTAAACCAAGTGGGAGAGGATGATAACAATGAATAAAAAACAACAACTTATGATTCTGCATTCTTACTTTGTAATAAATCAAGTGCCACTGTGTGTAATAAATCAAGTGCCACTGTGTGTAATAAATCAAGTGCCACTGTGTGGTGGGGGTACTTGCTAGTAATTGTTAATGTTGGACAAATTGTTACTGTCAAAGCATGCTATTATTTTGGTCATTTACATACACAGTATGAAATGGTAACCATAGAATAAAAATTATAGTTAAACCACAGCAATTATCACTAGATAAAAATCTCTCTGGGCTGGAGCGATAATTCTTCAAACCAATGGTATAATTATTGTATATACATTACATAATAGTTGAACCATGCGTTTGAGGAATTATCGCTGATAACCAACCCGATCCTGAGGAGGAAGCCCTAGAGAGAGGGCAACTATCTAGTAATAATTCTGAAAGTTGCCGTCGTGGTATTTTGTACCATAGTTACGATTGCAAATACTTTAAAAGATGACAGAATATTGTTGTTTTGAGGGGAAAGTAGTTTGATGCCTGGCTATTCCATAAATCTCTGTAATACAAACTCTAGCGGAGCCCTGGATCACACCACCCTGCCCCAAAATTTTTAATAAATAAATAAAAACTTAGATTGCATTATTAAATATCAGTTCCACTAACCATTTCATTTTGCCTATTCCTGCTGAAAAGTATCTTGAAAAATCTTCACTGATCCAGTGTTTCTGGCATGCTCTATCTTGTTCTACTTCTTCTTCATAGAACAAATAAATAATATAGCCACTTTATACTAAGTCACATCTTGGTAACTTACTGCTTCTTGTACAGTTAAGCCAGTATCATCAGCAGCTTCTTCCAACACATGCATATGCTGCACTGAAACACGCACCAGCCATCCAGCTTTGATTTAAACGGAGAGTCTGAGCAGCTAGCACTAGATGCTTTCCCCCTCCCACTCTTCCTCCAAAGTCGGCAGCCTGATCGCTATCACAGCTATCCAAACCGTGCTCTTTCCGCAAAAAGGAGCTCTGGTTGGAAAGGCCATAGGTCAGAGAGAGGTGTGGCTTTAATCGGCACTTTTCGGTTCATCAAAAGTGAACTAAAACTGCCAGGTTTTTTAATCATATTTGAACAGAAAAGTGGGTGGCTATGTCTGCGCCGGTTTCTGGACTGTCGATGGGGGAGTCGGTGGCAGGGGAGCCTGGGACTGGTGAACCAAGCAGCTATGGTTTTGTGAGTGATACTCTGAAACACTTTAACTTGTCAGAACCGAGCTCAGGGCAGGAGAGTTTTGAGGCCTCTTCACTGGCGATTAATATTATAGCGACATCTGCACGTAACTTTGGGTAGGTATATAGGATATATATATATTATATAGATGTCACACAGTGTTATGGCATGCTGAATCCCCCAAATAGCTAGTAGTTAATTAATGGCTACCAGCCCAGCATACAAAATAGAGTTTATTTACTTCTACCTTTCTCAACAAAAAATAAATAAGTAAGTAAAACACCAGGTCAAAGCAGCAACTAAAATAACAGCTTGGGGTGTACACTGACACTCAATACCTTTCAGCCAACTTGACAAGCCGAGTTTCCAACCCTAGTAAACTACTGCATTTAGCTGAGTTCGTACCAAACCTAGTACAACTACTGCACTTGAGCTGGGTTACCAACCCTACAACCCTAGTAAACCTACTGCAGTGAGGATATATAGGATAGAATGAACCACTTTTTATACTCGGTCAGAGGTGACGTAGCACGTGCAAATGCTCCCCTTTGCCCTACTTCAAATTTAAAGCGTGAGGGTGAAATATCTTGCTATATCACCTCTGACCTGGCACCAATAGTACCAAAAAGCCCATATGATGATTCTATATCCCTAAATCACTGCCTTTTTTTATTCAATGGTACCTTAGCATTATTATAGCAAATGTGACCGTCTACAGGAAAACTGGGCACAACGCGGCACCCTTCGAAAAATTTTTTTTTGCACTTACAGAGTTGTCGGCGTCCAGATATTGAGCTCTCCAAGTTTTATCATCGTAGCTTAAGTCGTTCCCACTATAATAGACCTAACCGTTCCCTTCCGTTGGCTTGAAACAATACATTTTTAAGATATTGATCGATCTTTTCTAGATATTTACGCACGCCGCGTTGTGCCCGGTTTTCCTGTAGACGGTCACAAATGTAGGGATCATCACATGAGACTAGTGACCTTTCTTGTTTCTGTACTTATCAGAGCAATTGTGACTTATTCTTATGGTCAACCAGAGCTAAAAATAGCATGCGGACATCGGTCAATTACCGTACAAAACTTGATTTGGACCGCACAATCAATGATATGCATGGTCATTGTGTCCGGCCAAAAGGTGTTGCATAAAAAAGAACCAGAAATAAAGTTTTCTCACTCGCTGGGAAAACGCGATACGCGACGGGCCGGGAAGCAATTAAGTCGATCGCGTGATCCTTCTGATTGTGCTGAATCAGCAATTTCATTTCTTCAGAAATTGGGAGTCCGTATTGCGTGCGCGGAGTCGTTTGCTACCTTTCCCTCAAGTTTTCTGCGGTGTTCTTCTGATCTAGCTTCTTGTTAGGCGTGTATGGTTGTGTCCAAGAAATCTACGATCTCTTCGGTAAGTTTATTTCCTGTTGTCAGCAAAAAAAACTTGCTATTAGCTGTAGCTTCTTTTGTAGCTAGTGCTTGTTATCAATGAAGCGCTACTCCAAAGATACTGAAGCTAGACCTGGACCTTCTAAGAGAAGGTGTATTTCTCACTCAACGTTTAAAAAGTGGCAAAATGAACTGGACAAAGAGTTTCAGGCTATGTCTTGGCTTGATTGTGAGGTGTCTGGGGCCAAAATAACAAAGCTTGCTTGCAAAGCTTGTAGAAAGTTTGAAAGTAAAATTGTTGGCAGGAGAAACTATAGCAACAAATGGGTTGTTGGTGCAGAGTCAGTGCACATTAGCAACATTAAAGATCATGCGAAGACAGACCAACATGCTCATGCAATGATGCTTCTTAAAAAAGAGCATGCAAAAGCTGCCGGTCTTGGGCCATGCTCATACGCTCCCATTGCTAAAGCCCTCTATGAATTACCTGAATATGCAAAAGCAAGTCTCCAGAAAAAATTGATATAGCGCTCTTTGTTGCTACTGAGAAGCTTTCCTTTAATAAATACTCTAAGATTTGTGAATTAGAGGCGTACCATGGTGTCAACATTGGGTCAACCTACGTCAATAAAGATCTTCTACTAGAATGATATCAAGCAATGGACTGAACTTATAGGATAATGCTGAAAGTTAGCCCAATTTCATTCGTAAACTATGACAAAATACTGCTAGCCATTCCAAGTTGCTATATGTCGAAATCCTATGTGCCACACCTGATATTTCTTCATTCTTACCTCATTGCACACAGCCTTACTTAACATGAAGCAAGGTGACTGATAGGACCCCCCTTTAGAAGGTTGTATACTATGTCATAGCTTATTGGACACCCAGTTTAGTGACCCTCAATAGAAACTTTCCTTCGTAACTCCTTTTCCAAGCAACTCTGGCACTTCTGAAGTATTTATGCTGAGCCTCAGACTATTTAGAATGACGTATTGCATACCACTAATAGCAGCAATGCTGTGAGAAGCAGAAACTGATGCTGCACTTGAGTCAAGACTGCCAAGCAGCTGTGAACTCCCACACATTCAGAAGGTGCACTTGTAGTGGAAAGATGCTCAAGTGCAGCTCCATGTTTTTGGTACAGTGATCCATTATGGTTGTTTGGCTACCAACTCTTGATCAGGTAAGACAAGTCTAATTGTGAATTAAAAAAGAAAAGACTGGTTATTGTTGGGATTCAGTGTTGACGAAAAAATGGAGCCTGAGTATTGCCATGAAATTTGTGTTGTTGCTTTATGTGGGTATTTGTATTTAGCCAGCTAGCTTAATTGAAGCCACTAAAGGTTTATAGCACACCTTTTAGAACTCTGTAATGTTAGAAAGTCCAAATTGGTGAAATGAGATTTAAATTGAACAAATCTTGAAATTCCTACATTCTTAGTCATAAGTTAGGAAAACTGGTGGCTTGCATGTACCCCTGATAGTAGAGTGTATGGTCACTCAGAGGCACACCCTGAGGGATTGATTGAAATAAAAAATCTGGGAGAGACAAAACTATAGAAGTATGCTAGTGTCAACATTGACGATTTCTGTTTAATATTTGATGATATACATTTAAAAAGGAATTATAATTATTCTTATCATGTTCAGTGCCAGGTGTACTGAACTGACTCTAGCCGATGTGATTCCGTCGTCAGAACTAAAAAAGATATACATATATATATATCGGGACAGAATCTTGTGGGACGGTTACACTTGTTTATTTTGATTTTTTTATTGACAGAATTGGCATATCCTACGTATTGGAAGAAATAGCAATATAATTAAATTATTGCAATCATCATTAGTCACATCACCACATTATTCAATAGCAGTTTAAAATACATAATCATGCATTTTTTCCCTTCGTTCTGTGAAGCTACCCATATACCAGTAGTACAACACAGCTCACATTACATTCACTGAACCACAGCTATGAGGGTGACCACTAACCACTACTCATTGGGTGAAGATAACAATCTTGAGGACTGAGAATGTGGATGTGGTACCTGTGACCTTAAACGTAGTGGTTGTGTTTATAATTCTCCACACAAGAAATCTGTGGCCTGGTTTACCACATTCTGAACTCTTTTTTGAGGTCCAGGTATAAAAGGAAGAATCCCCACCATGCCTTTTATGCTTACTAAAATGGTCTCTGGGAAGTCAGTGACAAAAACTGTCAGCCGCCTTTTTCCACTCATCGTGAAATATGTCCCCGGCTATGCCCTTTCATACGCGACCTTCTTGATTAAGGGTGGTGACAAATAGCACCACCTCTTTTGAATAGTAGTGCAGTTACCAACCACATGTAGACTATTAATTCCTTGCTTCCTCCGCCCCCCCCCCCCCCCCCCCCCCCCCCCCCCCCCAAGTTGCTGCTGCCTCACTTGCAATAATAGAAGGTTTATTTTTAAAATTCATTGTTAATTGTACCAGCCAGTAAATTGTGACAAGGGCACTAGTAATACTGAAAGAGCCTTATTTACTCTTCATTTATGTGCTCCAGGAAAATCAGAGACCTAATTAAAGTACCATTTTCTTAAATGATGTTCAAAAATATTACCTTCAGTTATCCTAGCTTCAAATATTCGAACACTTCAGTTAACTGAACACCCAAAAAATGTAATAGTAGCACACGTGCACACACAAAGAATTGCTTGATCTAAAAAAAAAAAAAAAAAAAAAAAAAAAAAAAAAAAAAAAAAAAAAAAAAAAAAAAAAAAAAAAAATAAAAAAAAAAAAAAAAAAAAAAAAAAAAAAAAAAAACAAGAAAAAATAAAGAAAAAAAACAAAAAAAAAAAAAAAAAAACCAAATAAAAACTAAAAACACAAAAAAAAAAAAAAAAACCAAAAAAAACCAAAACAAAAATCAAACAAAAAGAAAAACAAAAAAAACCACAAACAAAAAAAAAAAAAAAAAAAACAAACCACAAAAGACCAAAAAAAGACAAAGGAAAAAAAAAGGAAACAAAACATAAAAAAAAAACAAAGCCAAGAAAAAAAAGCTAAAACATAAATAAGAAACAAAAACACCCAACACACGAAAAAAAACACAACCCCGCAAAAATAAAAAACAACAAACAACAAACCAACAAAACCAAAAAAAAAAAAAAAACAACAATAAAAAAAAAAAAAAACAAAAGAAAAAAAAAAAAAAAAAAATAAAAAAAAAGAAGAACAAAAGATAAACAAAAAAAGAAAAAAAAAAAAACAAAAAAAAGAAAAACCCCCCCCCCCCCCCCCCCCCCCCCCCCCCCCACTCCAAGTTGCTGCTGCCTCACTTGCAATAATAGAAGGTTTATTTTTAAAATTCATTGTTAATTGTACCAGCCAGTAAATTGTGACAAGGGCACTAGTAATACTGAAAGAGCCTTATTTACTCTTCATTTATGTGCTCCAGGAAAATCAGAGACCTAATTAAAGTACCATTTTCTTAAATGATGTTCAAAAATATTACCTTCAGTTATCCTAGCTTCAAATATTCGAACACTTCAGTTAACTGAACACCCAAAAAATGTAATAGTAGCACACGTGCACACACAAAGAATTGCTTGATCTAACCACTACATTACTGCTTATAATACATTTTCTATGGTATTCAGTTATCTGAACATTTCAGTTATCCTAACACCTTTGGTCCCAACATGCTGGATAACTGAAGCTCTACTGTACCATGCTTTCTATATAATGAACATCATTAAAACCACAAAAGTGGTGATTATGTACCGTAACTGATCGCAGCAAAAAAAAATATAGTATATGAAATCGATATAGTATACTATATGTATATTGGTGATATAGATCAGCTTTACTGTTATGTACTCTTGTGGTAAGATGCCATTTATTTCACCGAGGCCTGCTTAAGAGACGACAGAAAATTTTAAACTATTCCCCAAATCTTTGCTCTAGAAAAGCCAAGGTGCATGATTATCCCGAGATCCTTTCTTTGTGTAATGATTTGGTAAAGAGTCTGGCTACTCCAGACTAGGTAATGGGGTGAGTGGAGAAACATTCATGGGGACTTATAGGGGAAATTGTAGTCCCAGTGTACCCTGCCTCACTCTTCTTTTTCTGTGTGTCCAATACTCAATATAGATCATGAACATAATTATATATATTTTCTCAGCATATAATTTCTACGTTAGGCTGTCATTTTTAATGCCTTTGTATCTAGTATTGTTACAGTTTTGATATTTCATATTTATATTATTTTAGTGAGGAGTTTGCTTCAGCAATAGGTAGGTTAATTTTTTATTCTGTATTTGGGAGGCTATTCAGAAAAAAGTATAATAGAATTTAAAAAGAATTCATGCTTTTTTGTTGCAGTAGTTTGTGTGTGCAGATAATTTAATATATCCATAGAATTTAGTTTTTCTGAATCTAAGAATATAGGGTATGATGAAAAATAGATACCATATGAAACATGAGGTTTGTGAGAGTTTATTTTCATACTTAGATATACCACTACACATAACAATGATACTAAAAGTACAGTAGGAGTCAAAAAAAGTTTAGAATTCCGTTCCGTAGTACGGCCGTAAAACGGTAGTTTTTAAACCGCAGTTTTTATCGTTGCGTTCCGTACTGTTTTGACTAAACGGCTGACACCGTTTACTAAAATGGTAAAAAATGGTGAAGCATTTCCATCGATTCACAGATATTTTCTAGCTAGAAACTCTTCTATAGCTATATCAGCAAGCTAAGGCCTTGTATCGACCATTAAACGTTACGGGGATAGTGCAAAAACGCTCGTATAAAATTTTAACTTGCTTCAATAAAGCGGCAGACTGAAGTTTCGACGGGAACAGAGCTATAACGAGGTCCGCACTTCGTAGATCTTCTGTTAGCTACTGATGGACCTCCAGTAGTAAAAAATCTAAGCCCGAGAAGGCCCTAACATCGAGAAAACGTTGATACTGTGAGGTGGTCGAACTAACAATTCTCCGCGAGACAACTTCGAATAGGACGGCTTCAATTTTTTTAACCCGAAAAGCTCCGCCTCTGGAGCCTGTAAATAAAAAATCGGAAGGTTTTATTGGATAAACGATGTTTTATATTTCTTTGAGCGAGACATACGGTGAACGAGAAAGATTAAAACGGTAATGCAGAACGGAACGGCCGTTTTTCAACAAACGGCGTACCGTTTTCCCCCCGTTTTTTGATTGTGCGACGGCCGTTCTACGGAACGGAATTCGAAACTTTTTTTGACTCCTACTGTATGCTTCCTATTATCATTAAATACTTGAAGTTAAGGATGCACTCACACTCTTTGTGCCATATACCTGAATTATTTCATTTCTTCAGATATATATTATATAAATAAATAAATATTACTTATAGGGCAAGTCTGAAAGCATTGAAGAAAGAATTGTAGGCTGAAAAATATTTCTTTCAAAATGTACCTATATTTCTCATTTATTGCTTGGCCTAAATCTATGTGATGATCGGCTATGTATTAAAAAAAGAAAAGAAAAGTTTTTGCGATGGTCATATGAATTACAAAAAAATAAGAGACAAGTTTAGTGATTGTATAGCTATGTATTTGTCAATTATAAAAAAATTTTTTTTAGTGATAGTTATAATGCATTGGAACTGAAGCTGAAACATTGCCTTCTAGTGGCCTTTCTTGGTTATATTAGAATGAGTTTGAGAGCAGTGAAAATACTTGCTCTGCTGCAGCTGGATTAAAGTCGTATGCTCACATGCAAGCCAATTAGGTAAACAGGACTCATGGTCTTTCTACAGGTGATATGATTTATTACAAAACTCACATCTGCAACTGATAGATAGTGAGGCAGTGGTGTAGCACATCACTAATTGGCGAGCAGAGCGAGCAAGACAGTATTAGGGGTGGATAATGCAAAATTGGGTATATGTTGTTGGCGAGCGAGCGAAGCGACCAGGGGTGGACAATGCAAAATCGGGCATATGTTATATATATGTATATTTGGTACGTATGCACATTAAACTCGCGGGCGGGGACTTTTTTCCTCTTAAAACACAGCTTTTTAGGCTTGACCCCACTTTCTTCTGATACCACAGCATTAAGCATGTCTTACTTGAAACTTGGGCTCCAAATTGTGAGATAATTCCTGCGAAAAGCTAGTTTTTCAAGTCCCAAAATGTTGCTGCGACTAGTTACTATGACATTGAAATCCCTTTACCAGACGCAATTTCAAAACTTCGTCGTTTTTCGGGGCTGCTAAATGCCGCTTGTTGGTTGTCAAGTGCCACTGGTAGCAAAAGGCTAAATATTAAGACTAAGGAAGCCACCATTACTTGGGAGAAGCTGAGGTAAGTACGTAGTTTCATATTTTGTTAGCTAAAATTACAATAATAACTCCTTGCTATTATTTTTTTGGTAGAGCTGGGCCAGTTACTAGTAATTGAGGTAGTCAGAAGGCTTAATGTTAACACTACAACAGCCACCACTCCTTGGGGGAAGCTGAGGTAAGTATGTAATTCTAAAATTACAAAATTATTTCTTGACTTTTTTTTAATTGTAGCTAAGAGCTGGTTTCAAGAGTTACTGGTGATTAAGATAGTCAGAATGGCTTAAATTTAATGTTACAGAAGTTACTGCTACTGAAAAAAAATGAGGTAAGGAAGTATTTTTGTACTTGTTCTCTTGTTGGACTTTTTTTTGTAGCTGAGAGTTTGTTCAAGAGTTGATTGGTAGTCAGTGTGGGCCCTAGGCTCCGCGGAACTGTCGTGGCGCTCACAATCGAGGTAGGCAGCTTATTGTCGCTGCCACCAGAATCTACAACGCGAAGCTCTCGAAATAGTCTTAACTAAATCTTGATAGAATATAGACTGCCCTACAACACACGAGTGGGTGGTATATATACGAAGTTCACAACTCCACCCACAACACAATGACTCGACATAAAAGCAAACACACGTGATAACATCATAACTGAGCATGTGCAAAACGACTCTACAAAACTGAATAATTAAAATAACAATGTTCTGCACATATATGCCTTCCTTCTATTCCTTCTTTCTTGCTCTTTCTCTATCTTCCCTCTCCTTCTCCTTCCTCTGGCTCACACTCTGCTCGACTCTGCTCACTCACTGCTTGAATGTGGGCTTGCTTGAGGTGGAAGCCCACATCACCCCCTCCTTCGAAATTGGGGTTTCACCGCACTCTCCATAGCACCGACTCAAGGTATCTGGAACAACATTCAAACTACCCGGTCTATACACAACATCAAAGTCAAATTCCGTCAGCTTAAGGGACCAGTTATACAATCTTCTATTTTCCTGTTTTCCCGCCCTCAAGTTGACCAATCCCCGATGGTCGGTGATAACCACGAACTTCCTTCCATACAGGAAGTATGCAAAGTGTTTGACACTCTCGAACAACGCCAGCCCCTCTATCTCCTGGGCACTATATCTTGCTTGAGCTCCGTGCATCTGCCTGGAAAAGAATGCCACAGGCAGACGATCTCCATCTCTTTCTACAGATAACACAGCACCAATTCCCGATCCACTCGCATCGCACTCCAACACAAACGAATCACTAACACGTGGTACATATAATGATACAGAATTACATAAAGACACACATAGCTCCCTAAAGGCCTCCAACATCGGCCCAGTCCACCGCAACTCACCCGTCATCGCCACGGACGTATGGGGCGTCAGAAGGGACGACCACC
>WLWD01006325.1_pt1 | contig 25576 bp, 17 predicted proteins | sample 6712731 | NCBI WGS metagenome assembly WLWD01 (sample SAMN12718690, study PRJNA576275) | sponge metagenome | isolation source: marine sponge | host: Mycale hentscheli | place: New Zealand: South Island, Marlborough, Capsize Point | collected 2014-11-01 | reverse complement strand
ATGATGGACAGCAAGAAATTATTTGCTCAAGTAATTATGACGTAATGATAGGGGGCAAAACCCACAAAAGCTAGTACTGATGCAGAGCTGACAGCTTCGTGTTTCTCAGCCTGAAATTTCAAAATGGCACCATAAAAGGTCTTAAATGGTTGTTTTGAATTAGCTCATACCTAAATTCACAATTAAGTGCAGTAATTGAGCATGACAGACAAACGGACAGAACACAAGTATTGTAATCCTTTTGCACACACGTGGTGAGGGCTAATAATGAAAGTTCCATGAGATATAGTAGTAACTCCATACTGAATGTTGTTCATTCATACTCCTTAAAATATTGTACTAGCTGTTCAAGCGAGCTATTAGGGGTGTGGTTGGGGGGGGGGACGACGGAAGTTATTTAATAATCAAGTAAGTCACGAGGTTAAATTCTTGTGATAGAGATAAACTCATACAAGATGAACGCCATGATTTGTGATAGCATTGAAGGAGATGTGGGACACATGTATCATGAGCTCAAAAGTGCTTATTAAGCCTCAGCTTGTATGTGCAAGAGAGTTATAGTAGTCGTCCCGTCTGTCACGCTCTGATATTGGAGATTACTAACAATTAACTGTTGATTTAGGTATGAACTTACTCAGAACGAAGATTTAGGACCATTCATTGTGCTGTTGTTGTTTTTTATTTCGGGCTAATTGTTGAGAAAATGCGAAGCTTTCACCACCGCGTAGGTACCAGCTTTTGTGGGTTACGCCCCCTATAGCATCACGTCACAATCACATGAGCAAATAAAATTACCAAGTTCAAAGAAGTTAAATTTCACGTTGAATATGTACACCGGTGAGTGTTTCTGGCTAGTTTAGCATCTTCTCTTATGAAGACAGTGTTTCTATGTACCATTATCATTGCTCGAGCTATATTGTTGCCTGATTAAAATAACTAATAAATATTGCTCGTTCTTTTGGTCTGAGATTATATTGAAATAGCTTGGTAGCTGTGGGGCCAGAAAATTCAGCGAGTGACTCCGCCCAGAGGGCGGAGCCACAGAAGCAGATACCTAACAGAGAAGCAAGCAGGAGCAGGCTGAAGAGCCTGAAAGAACTTGTTAATATAATAGAACTCATTAGCAAGTAGTTAGAGAGTTTGTGGGTGGGTGTGTGTGTGTGTGAGGGGGGGGGGGGGGAACTAATTAGTGGTAGCTCCAAGAACATTCTTGTCCAAGTGTGTGTGTGTAGCGTTTATTAGAGTTTTGTTCTAGAAACTTCCTTTTGTAGGCGTGTCCTGGCCTGTACTATTTAAGGCCAGTCCACGCAAGGTCATAGGTCAAGTCTTTTCTATCCGTTTCTGTATTCTATGTCATCATACTTGCGTATTTGAATTAAAACTTAAATCACTTGACGCTTCAGGAGGTAGCTACCTTATCATTCTATCTGGGAGTTGTGATAACTGGAACTAGTGGCAGCAAGTACCAAGGCAGCCCGGTTCCTGTTCCTACATAATCAAGCAGCCCGGAGCGCAGCCTCACAATAGCGCTGAGGGTTCGCACCTTTGGTGCTTTATTATAATACGCAGTAATAATGCAAAAAACCTAAATTTTTGAATTCATTTTGTGTACTTGCTATAATTTATATACAGGCTGTTTAAAGAAAAATAAAACAAAATACGTATATATATAATATATATATATATATATATATAATACTTATAGCACGAGTCAGAGTACAATATGGGAAAATATTTTACGAGCACGCAAAATATTTTCACGAGCCAAAGGCGAGTGAAAATGTGGCGTGAGAGTAAAATATCATTCCCATATTGTACGACGAGTGTGATAAGTGATTTATTGCTGCCTTGATATTTTGTCTCAACCGGTTACAATTCAATTTTCATTGATTTTACTCGCTACGCGCATGCGTAGTGTACCGTACAATATAAACCGTACAATATGGGAGAATACAGAACGCTCGCGTGATGCGGAAATATTCAAGTAAAAATATCAAAACTGCAATAAATATATATATATATTATATATATGTAATAATAATAGGAACTTTTCTTATTCTAACAGCACGTGTTAATTAAAACTTAACCCGACGTTTCGACTTTTTGCCGAAGTCCTCTTCAGGGGTCAACTGAAGTTGAACTCTCCGTGGTGATATATTAAACACAATGTAAGCAGCGAAATTACTGGAGGGTATGCTTACTGTTTAATATATACTGAACGGTGATTTGCATGCACAACCAGCATCCTGGAAGCTCTAAACCCATGTCTCTGTTAAACTTGTTGTTGTCAGGTTGTTATGGACTCTTCACTCCATACCATGAATATTGTGATGCATACACTTTACTTCACTGCTATGTTATTCTGTAATTCACACTCTTATTTCTTTCTTTCTAATCCTATCCATACATTGATCTATATATTCCCAGTTGTGTTACATCTTGCCTAATTCATTACATATAAACCCTTTACTTCATGCATGCGTGAATAGATTGTGAACAGACTATATAATTGTCAGCCACTCCCCTCTCAGTTCAGATTTCCCACGTGTTCAATAAGTTCAACAAGACTTGAGAGTGTGTTTGATTTCCCTAGTGGCAGTGACTTTGGAGGGAGGAAAGTGGCCAGAGCTGAGACACCTGCGCTGCTCTACTCCGTTCTACTCCTACCCGCGGGTCGAGGCTACTGAACTCAGGTGTCATCTGTATCTGTAGAGCTTCCTTGATCTTTAACTCACGATTCTTACTGGCTCTGTCTACATCACCTACCTCTTCCCATTGAAGTCAATCTCCTCACTTCACTAAGACTAATTGCGACTTATAAGACCAGCCACACTCTCGAGGGGTCCATGTTGTTATCCCAGATTTGGTAATGGTCATCAAAATTTAGAAAATATAACTTGGCACAGGAAGCCAATGTCAGCCAGTGTTAAGCTAGCTAAATTTCCCATCGTTGCCACAACATCAATCACGAAACATAACACAAAGTGTAATGTTACGTGTGTGCATAGGCAACTAAAAAGGCAGAGGATCAGTGCATATATTTCATTATAAAGGCAGACAAAAAAATGTGAAACGTCACACAAGTAGGAAAATAAGTCAAGAGCACATTAACAGTATGGAAGAAGGGGGGAAAACCTTATGGAAAAGGTGGGCTATATAAAGAGTACGAAAGAGAGTACTGTTAGCCATTGATACAGCTAAATTCTACTGCACAGTATACACAGCGTAACGCCAGAGTACAGCTAGATACTTTCCTGAGTGGCCATTTTCAATCAAGAAGCACTTTGGCACATACACATGAACATTATCAGATATATTTCTTGCACAAGAACACCTACAAACCCTGAATATGTGTCACTACAATCACTATCATCATCAAAATAAAACTTGAGCTTTGATTTTATTACATGTATACCCTTATAAACGCTCACCTACATGATAACATAGGAACCATGATAGTGTACGAGTGTGTATGTATGTATGTATGTATGTAATGTGTGTATGTATGTGTTTGTATGTATGTGTTTGTATGTATATGTGTGTGTGTATGTATGTGTGTATGGTATGTATGTATGTATGTATGTATAGAGCTGCGTGATATACCGGTATTATCGTTGCACCACGATAAAAACCTGATATCGCCGGGTTTTTTTCCAGAAAACTACCTCGTGGTGTTTTAATGTTCAATTATACCAATACGGGAATACCGAGACATCGACTGGGCACTGGCTGCGGCGAGCTACCTAGTATTGATTATTCTGGTGGCAGCAACTAAAATAAGCTGTTACCAAGTGCGCAACCATCCTGACGACACCGCGGAGTCCAGGGAAAACCCCACATTTGTCATCCCTGGCCTGCGCCACCCTCATACACACCCTCTCTGGTAATCTGGCATACAGCCTCTCTCCCCAGTCCTTCTCACTCACACCACTCTCTCTCATGATCCTCTCATACTTATCTAAGTAGGCTCCCAACTCATTCCACTCCTTATACATTCCCAAACCTTTGAGCTTATCCTGTAGCAATTCACGTTTCTCACGGGTAATGTCGTCCTCCAGTTTGCACGTTCGTCGTCGTTCTTCTTCCTCCAGCCTCCTGGCTGCCTCGTCTTCTCTCCTCCTTGCCGCTTCTTCCTCACTGACCCGTCTCCTTTCCTCAGCTTCTTCTCTTCTCCTCCCAGACTCCTCTTCCCTAATCCTCCTCCATTCTTCCTCCATTCTTCCTCACCTTCCTTCCTGCGCACTGCCTCCTCATCCCTCAACTGTCGAAACATCTCTACCATCTCCACTCTCCTGGCTTCCTCCGATTCCCTTCTCAGCACCTTTTCTGCCGCATCTTTGTCCATCATGTAGCGCAACAGCGTCGCCATCTCGCTCTCTTCCCCTCTCTTAGCCATCTCCTACCCCTTCCTTGGCACCACCTCCAATTGTTCTGTCCTTCCTACCTCTCCCAAAGTCACTCCTTCTACTTCCTCCTCTTCTTCTTCCTGGTCGGATGGCTTCTCCCGGTAGTCAACCTCGGTTGGCCGCGTCAGGGACCGGACCGACGATACTGGCTTGTGCGATGGCCGGTAGGCTACCTCCTCAGCGGTCACCACAGGCAATCTCCTCCCAGTCCTTTTCTTCGACTCCCCAAGTCCAGGATCCGACATAAGAGGTGGGCGCACCCAAGCTCTATGCTGCGGACCCGAACAAAACAAAAAAAAAGTAACACTAAGAGCACAATATATAAAAAAAAATTTCCACACTAGAACGTTTACAAGAAATCCACACACAATAAATCTGTTCACCAACAACAACACTTAGAACATGCACAAGTCTCTTGGGGGTTGGAGCAGCAAGACGAATCTTCTGCCCTCTGGCCTCCTCCGCCGTGGCGAGTTTGCGTGAATCTTCGGAATGCCTTCCGGGTACGCGGGGAATGTCTCCCACAGCCTTCGGGATGTCTCCCGGTTGTGGAATTTCTTCCAACTGGTCTCTTGGGTCCTGTGGTCCGGTAGGAATGCCTTCTTCCCGGATCCCACCGCTGCCACCAAATGTGGGGTTTTCCCTGGACTCCGCGGTGTCGTCAGGATGGCCGCGCACTTGGTAACAGCTTATTTTAGTTGCTGCCACCAGAATGTTCAATTATACCAATACGTTGGAATAACGAGACATCGACTGGGCGCGGGCTGCGGCGAATTACCTAGTATTGATCATTCTGGTGGCAGCAACTAAAATAAGCTGTTACCAAGTGCCGGCCATCCTGACGACACCGCGGAGTCCAGGGAAAACCCCACATACAGTACCAGGAATGGTTACCACCAACTCATCTGTCCTGAAGTTGGAAATTTGAAGGACATGTCATCTGTGAGATAGCTATATATAACCTTTCCTATAGCAGGAAATTCCACTTTTCTTCCAGTGTTATTTATAGCTATATTGAGATAGAGTAAGCTGTTTAGTTATAATATATATATTATATTTCATTGAGTTTTGAGATTTGAAAGTGGTTAGTGGTTTTTTGAACAATTTCAAATTTTCAAAAAAAATTAAATGGGTGTGGCAAAGTACACTCAGAGCCCCACCCCCCCAAACAAAAATCCTGTATGAAACCCGCATACAATACATCATAAAGTTGCAATTATATAGGATCATGAATAATTTGTTGTTTGTATTACAAATATCTTTGTTGTCTGTGTTTTTGTGTATATGAATTGTTTTGTAGTGGAGCTCGACGTCCGATGGCATATGTTCTTTGTGGACACTCATAGATGTCTCATACATGATTACAATCAGCACAAAACACAACAAACAACATATTTTATTGTTGAACTAATATAATATTGGTATAAAATACATCAAACAATATTATTTCTATTTTTTTTTTTTATTGATGTGAAAAGTGGATTTTTTTGGAAAATTTTTTTTTTTAATATTAGTAGATGGCCTAAATATTATTCAATTTTCTCAATCAAAAAATGAGGCGAATCCCAAACTCTTGGTCTATTTAGTGATATATGGTTGCTATGGGGTTTTCCCAGCCAGCATCGAGTTAAAAAAATAAAACGGTAATGCTCTATTCCGCGGTCGACGATTAGATTTTTCCGCGCACGTCCAAACAATTCAGGAACGATAGGGTTAAATACCAGAGTATGTTTGGTTGTGACTGGCAGGATGTGTTTTAGGATTGATGTTCCAAATAATGCACATCTCATAGTACAGCTTAAGATCATTGGCCACACTCCACATGATATAGTGATCATAGAGAGAAGTAGTTCTGAATCAGTACTATAAACTTCGTAGTGGTCAATAAACAGACATTATACATTTTGAGGTCATATTTTATTGCATTATCGTACAGGCCATAAATTGACCAGAACTATACACACACACTCATCATACACATCACACACATACCACACGCGCACATCATCATACACACTTATCACACACACACATTTTTTTCTTCCTTCCTATGACAAAGTTATATCAAAATAAGCCCTATAGTATTAACATTCATTTGAGTGGTGCAACTCTTCACAAAAGTAAATAATCTATAATATGAAAAATCATCGTAATCGTGCGGGGTAATATGTTCTTGACCTTAATCATCCAAAAAACTCCCTGGCTGTGCGTTGTCCCCACAAGTCACAAGCACAGTGTAGCCACTCCTTCCTAACAAAGGACAAACAAAAAAATAGCAAATATTACATAACTCATTGGGTGTTTTTGTGAGTGTCTGTACGCTATGCCAGTTAATAAATTTAATTTCCATGGTGTCCAGAAACTATGCCAGTCAATAATAGAACCGGAATGGTCTATAAGAGTTACATGTGACTTGCTTTATATATTATAACACTCTTTTTTTTGTTTGTTTGTTACTGTTACTGTTTATTTGTGTGTGTGTGTAGTGCACATTGTCATCACTTCAAGTTTATATTGTTGCATGTGTGCTATTCTTCTTAAAAATGTTTTCACTTTGACAAAAGTTCAGCTTACTTCTGATTAATAAATTGTGTATTTATTTGCTTTTTGTTTATGTTGTTTTTTTCTTTCTTTTTTTTCTTTTTTCTTTTTTTCCCTTTGTCATTTGCTCTTCGGTATTGCATCAAATTACATTATTAGTAGTATTGAAATTACTCAATTCTCTAATTTTTGTGCTCTCATCTTTCCTTATCTCGTGGTGATTAGACCAGTATGATTTGTCAGAATTGAAGTTGTGTGTGGCAGAATGATTGTGATAGCTGAGTTACTTAGTTTGTGGATTGGCACTTTTTTTTACAAAGTTATCTCATGTTATTCGCCAAATATACTTCATGCAAGTGTAATTTACACAGAAAAACATTTTTAATTTTAAAGTATTAGTAGAGGGCCTAAATATTATTCAATTTTCTCAATCAAAAAATGAGGGGAATCCCAAACTCTTGGTCTATTTAGTGATATGTGGTTGCTATGGGGTTTTCCCAGCAAGCATCGGGTTAAAAAAAATAAAACGGTAATGCTCTATTCTGATTAGATTTTTCCGCGCACGTGCAAACAATTCAGGAACGAGAGGGTTAAATTTGTTATTGTTTACCAGTTCATTTCTTTTAATGAGTATTGTTTACAGCAATTTTTTGTAATTTTTTTAATTTTTTAATTATCCTCATAAACCGATTGGCTCATTATGGGCAGAAGGTGAGAAGTAAGTGGTGCTTTGATGAGGACTGCAGCTATGGTGACAGACAGCACATCAAGCGTGGCCCTGCATAATGGATTCATCAAACTCTTCAAAACATTTTTAGACTTTTTTATTATTATTATTAATTTTTTTTACCACATAGCTAGCTAAGAAATTAATCAGTATTACTGTCAAAGAATTTTATATATCATGTTATTAAGAAAAAATTTGGAATACATATAGTATACATAGTATCTATAGTACACTGCATGCTGTAGTAAGACATCATCAAGTATACATTGGGTAAACACTGGTGATGGAAGTAACATAGAGTAACTGGAACATACCATAATAAAAGTGTGTGAGTTTTATATACACGGGTGTATTATATCCATTGCATGGTGTTGCTCATTACAGAGTTCACTGTTCCACTGTAAATGCATTATGGAATATTTTGTTGTGTATACCCAGTATGGTTAACCTGGTACAGTTATAATAATGTACATTAGATTGTATAAGTGGCCAAAACACTATTTGTAACATGCAGTACGAGCAATTATCCCATACCATTTGAGGACTACCATGCAGCAGTAAGCAGCACCAAGTGAGCATACCTCTGATAGTGAACTCTCTAAAGTAAATTATTTCTGTTTAGTGAACTTCCCTTTGCCCTCCACCCATTCCAATAGAAAATGTATGGCCCATCTCCCACTCCTTAAACAAATAACAATTTTATGTATTAATATAATTAATAATATTTGGAGACAAATTATAAACAACCTCCGAAGGCAAATCATAAACAACCTCCGAAGGCAAATAAACTGATTTGTAAACTGTGAACCTGGTCCCAAATAGTTCTCAGTTCGGAGATTCTACTGTATCAATTTTTGCGCATGTCAGAGAACTCTTGGGATTTCATCTAACCCCAACATCAGTTGGGCAACCACCTCCTACAATAGTCATAAACTGCCATGCTGAGACCATGCATCACAGATCTTTGCCCCCCCCCCCCACTAATTATTAGCCTTTATGGATATAATGTTTGTGTCATTTCTACAACATCATTCAATGAGCCAAATTTAGATGACAATAAATATTTTACATTTACAACATGGCCATTGTTTGTTTACAAAGTATGTTTGGTATTAGTCCTGCATGAAGAACCCCAAATCAGATATCCAGAATTTCCACTCATCAGCACACACATCCTGCAGTGATCTCACATGTAACTGGTTGCCACTGTCCTGGAGTGATCCGAGATGCTGCCACTATCCTGGAGTGATCCCAGATGCTGTCACTGTCCTGGAGTGATCCCAGATGCTACTACTCTCCTGGAGTGATCCCAGATGCTGCCACTGTCCTGGAATTAATCATTTACTGCCATAGATGCCATACGGTGTTCTGAATTTGGTCAGCGGTTCTCTTGATTTAAAAAAATTCGTTATCCAATACAACATTCCCATTTTTTGTTATTACGTTGCTCTGACGTAGTACTTCCTGTAATTAAAAAAATTGAAATGATAGTACAGGTGTTTAGTTTTTTTTTACCATTTAAAAAAATAAGAGTTGTCTGTCCGCCCAAAATATTTTATAGTACAATGTTGACAAGCTCACAATCCATCAATTAGAAGATATAAGCCGTGTACTCTGTCTGAACTCCATAGCAGCTCTGAGGACATCAGAAATTGAGTTTAAGTTAGTACCATTGGTAACGGTAAGTCTGAAGTTTTAACTATTGATTGTGTGGACTAATAGACTTTTTTTCATCATAGTAAACCGTTTAGTTTGAACTTGCTGCTCTTGCTGAATGTCTGTATAGCAAAATAATAAAAATAAAAAACAAAAACAAAAACATTATTACATTTTCATGTTACCAAAATGGTTAAAACTCGGCAGTGAAAGGGTTAACGACAAACATGGAACCCTAAATACTTGAAATACAACCCTCCCCCAACACACACACACACACACACACACACACACAAAAAAAAAAGAAACAAACAAACAAGGCAATTCCTGGATCCATCTTGGATCCATCTTTTACAAACTGAAAATATTAACGTGGTGCACACACAGTGTAGTTCACAGGCGAAGGGCCACGGAGGCCGGAGGAGACCCTAGCCTGTGAACTACACTGTGTGTGCACCACGTTAATATTTACCGTTTGTAAAATTTCTCCCTTCCATACTCGTACCCCCCCCCCCCCCCCACCCTTCTCTTGTATCCTCCTTCCCAGAAAAATTTTAAGTTTTATAAAATCACATCTTGGTTGGACACTATGCCATTCATATCTGCCTCATCAAACTGTTAAATTACCTCTTCTTTGTCACCATAGTTCTTATACCTCCTTTGTTCTATGTCATGTACAAACTGTTAAATAGACTTTTGGCAACTCTTCTTTGTTCCCTGTCTCCTCTGTTCTGTGCCATGTAGTATAAAAGTCACAGTCACCTCACCTGCTCTTTTAGTCACTTGAAGGCCCCCCAAAAGCCGAGAATTTATGGTTTAAATTTTTTTTTTTTTTAATCTGACCCCTGTCCCTAAAATAGTTAAAGACTATGCAATTTAAGACCTGGGCATTAATATTTATCAGAGAAATGGACAGATTGGGCGCTGTCGTGATAGTGGGTGCCTACCCAGTAAAATACAATAATAATAATTGGTAAGCAAGTGAAGCGAGTGAATTCAGCTGCCTGTAATTCTTGCGCGAGCGTCTTAAGAATCCGAATGAATTAAAGTTTGTGCCTATAAAAGCTGGCTATCCTTGGGGTAGACGTAAGGACTTGAAATTTAGTTTACTCTGTCGATTAACAACACATAGTCGACTCGATAAGACTGCACTACCATATCAGCATCATTACACAACCAGTAGCTAGATCACTATAACTTCTACCACTTAACAAAGCGTAGCAGATCGTCAGAGCTCCTGATAAAATACTATTATTACTTGACAAGTGCACTTTGACCTAAGAGTGCTGCTAAATTTCAACTTTAGGTGAGTGCGAAACACTACACTTGGGCTCAAGAATCTAAAGGTTAGGAACAAATAATTATTTTATTTAACCTGCTGATCTATGGACAAAAATTTGAGAATCTAACATTACTAAATCCTAAAATATAACTGAGTTATCTCACTTACTATTTGTGTAGAAACACACCACTATAGTATGTACAAGTTGAGTTGGCACGACTGCAAGCGCGGTAATTGAGGAATGCATTTAGTACTTTACCGGAAGCAATTTAGTCATGTGAATCCAAGTCAATTAAGGAATGCATTTAGTACTTTACCGGAAGCAATTTAGTCATGTGAATCCAAGTCAATTAAGCGCGCAAATGTCAAGGTTGCACGTGAAAAAGGGGCGGTAGCACAGGTGCGCATTAATACTGTAACTATTGAAAGAAAGAAATTTAGTGAAGTTTATGGAGTTTTTCAGGCGCTGTACAGCTCATCTCGTCTGTTTTCAATTATATTTATGTTTCTTATGCGCAGATAATGTACAGCAGATGGAAAACGCAAACTGGTGAGGCGTTCTTCTGAAGAGACAGGATTAAAATCAGTCGATTCTACCTACTGTGTCCCAAGAAATATTCTGATATTCACAGGATTCAGCAGTACAGCACTGTCAACTTGTAGCTAAAGTTACTAGACTTTCTTGTTAAATAAAATTATCTATTGTTTCATTTATTTATATGTATATAAAAACTGATGAAATAATAGAATTTAAGTAGTACACATATACAAAATATAGTGTTGAAGGTGGAGTGCTGCCTGAGTTGGTCCTAATCCATACAATAAACGGCATCTATAGTAGTGAAGAAAAGGAATTGACATAAACACGGCTTTGACAAGCACACAATTTAACGGCAAACAGCCTAAGTGTGGCTGTAGTACAAGTTGCTAGTTAAATGATAGCTATATCACTGTGAAATATTTGTTATACGGCATTTGATATTGAACAGGTAGACAAATAATCACACCAAAAATAATGAGGTGAGCACTTCACACCATAATATTTTGGTGTGATTAATGTTGTAAGTGATTCACACTTAATATGGTGTGAACTACACCCCTTTTCGTTTACAGTGAGTGAACACTGAAGGAAGAAGAGAAACATACACACAAAGTACTTCAAAGAAATGGTTATGACATAGCAACCATTAGAGCAGATTCTAAGGAGTTACATTCTAGAGATTACACAGATTCTGAGCAAAGAAAAGTTTGATTGTTACCATTCAGGATTCAGCAGTACAGCACTGTTAACTTGTAGCTAAAGTTACTAGACTTTCTTGTTAAATAAAATTATCAATTGTTTCATTTATTTATAATATGTATATGAAAATTGATGAAATGATAGAATTTAAGTAGTAGACATATACAAAATAATTATAGTTGTGATCCGAGTTGAAAGTGGAGTGCTGCCTGATTGGTCCTAATCCTTACAATAAACGGCATCTATAGTAGTGAAGAAAAGGAATTGGCATAAACACGGCTTTGACATGCACACAATTTAACGGCAAACAGCTTAAGTGTGGCTGTATTACAAGTTGCTAGCTAAATGATAGCTATATCACCGTGAAATATATTTGCTATACGCATTTGATATTGAACAGGTAGACAAATAATCTTACCAACATCCTATCAGGTGGTCCTGTACCCTCTGTGACAACAGGGCACTGTGTCTATCCTGTTTGCACACTCGCAACCTAAGCTAATCGCGATACAAAGCTAGAAACGCAGCAATCTGAGAAGAAGCCATTGTTAACAAAATTCTTAATGGAGACTGTCCGCGTGATCAATTGAGCCGTACCACATGACTAAAAGCGGGCGCGTTTTGAGCGGGAAACCTGTGGTTTTTTGTATTCCCATAGACTTTTGTATTGAGTTTTGGAATAGCACTTTCTCTCCGGTTTTACTTAGGTAATATTTTTAACCGCTTCGGCGCGAGCTTTCCAATGGTGCAAACCCCGGATGCGTAGCTGCTTCCGTTCTAAAGTTATTCAAGTTTTTCTTGGGCCAACTCAACTTGGACATACTATAGTAATAATAATAATACAAACAGCTTAGTGCTGGAAGCTGCTTATTGAAACACCACCTTGGTATGCATAAGTGTGAGTCTGTGTGTGTTAAGTTTTTCCATACACACCTCAAATTTGTATAGCCAATGCTCTCTGAAACATATTGTGCTGTGTTGAGGACCATAGCCAAAGCTGAACATTCCACTAGTTATAATTTCACTATCATTCTAGCACACACAATTCTTCTTTCATTACATGAATCATTCATAAGCTTAAACAGTTTGATAAAGAAGCAAAAGTTCATTTAAGTTAATGACTGAATCATCAAAGAAAACCTTAGATTGTTCTATTAAATATCAATTAATCTAACCATTTGATTTTGTCTATTCCTGTTGAAAATTCTGCCAGGATGTCAAAGTTATCTTGAAAAGTCTTCATTGATTCAGTATGCTTTATCTTCTACTATTTCTCCTTCACATAATTATAAACCAAATTAAAGCCATTCTATACTAAGCCAGTATCATCAGCAGCTTCTTCCAACACATGCTGACATGCCTATGCTTCACTGAAACACCAGTCACCCCAGCTCTGAATAGAGCATTGAAATGGGAAGTCTGAGCAACAATAAATGCTTTCCTAACCTGTCCAGCGACGTCGGAAGCTCAGTCGCAGCTATAACAGCTCAAGATCCACGCTCTGTAAGGCTTGCTTCCTAGACAGCAAAATGGCCAGGAAAGATTCCAGTTTCACCCAATACTTCCCATCCTAGGTTTCCAGGAATCTTCGGTACAGTCAATCTTCCTGATACGGGCGTCTCGCGGGCCACACCCTTTACCTAATCGCTCCTTCCGAGCGAAACGATTAGGTAAAGGGTCTTATCTGCGAGTTTACCGTACCACTTAATGAGTAGGCGTGACAATATCAATACTTTCGAATTCGTATTTTTGGTGGGTGCGGTTTATTGACACAGATTTGTGTGACCTGCTTGGTTTAAACAGTTTGGATTCTGTGTCTGTTGAAATGTTTTGCCTAACACCGTTCCACACTGGCCAGTGTCGTCAGCAGAAGCAAGTGGTCAGTGAACACAGGCAACTATAGTATTTCAAATGTTTGAAACAATGTATTATTTTACTATATATCATGACATTAAATAAATATGATCATCACATCATCTCTACATTAAATTTATAATAATATATGAAAATAATTTTTTTTAACATAAGTTTTTTAGCATGCTATTGGATTTTTTTTAAGCTAGTGCATACACTATATGCAGCCACTGACTGTCTTGGTTACTTTGATCTCCTGTTCACATTGGCCACACCTACTTCCCGGCCTGATTACTTAAAAATTGGCGGAGCCGCCCCTGTTTTCTGGTGTACATTTATGGTCGCCTCCTTTTTTTTTTTTTTTTTCTTTTTTTTTTAATATATTTTTGCAAAATAGCAAAGGGTTTGCCAACTTGAGCAAGCTAATGCTAAGGCTACCCAAAATACAACAACAGCAACAAAACAAGAAACAAAGCAAATAAGGAATGAGACAAACGAACTGTGAGCTACACCTGTAGAAAGAGCTTTAGGTGCCTCTTGAATGCTAGGTAAGAGGAGAGACCCACCAAGCTCTCAGAGAGAGAATTCCAGAGGGGGGGGGTGGAACTAACAAAAAAGGAGGAGTAGTTTGTGGTAGCGTCTCCTAGAGGCAAGTAGGGGCCACTTCAGAAGCTTGCGGATAGCTGCGGCACTTCCACGCCAACGGCGGGTAGCAATCCTGCCGGCCAGTGACTGGACTCCCTCCAGCATGTTGATGTACTTGGCCTGGTAGGGATCCCAAACACAGTCACAGTATTCCAGAACCGACGCACCAGGGTCTTATAGAGCCTAGAGATACAGACTTGGTCTGCTAGACCAAAAAAACTATATATTACTATAGCTGGAGACTGTGACCCCGAGAAAATTGAAACTTGAGACTTGTTCCACAGGACACCCGTTGAGATTGATTTCCATAGTTGGGGGCTTTCTCTTGCGGGAGATGACCATGGCCCTTGTCTCCACTGTCACCTACCCACACGGAAATAGTGTCAATATCCTGTTGCAGAGAGAGAATGTCAGCAGAGGAAAAAAGTGGTTTGTAGTAATTGATGTCGTCAGCGTAGATGCGGATAACACCAGAGATGGAGAGGGAAGTTAGAGGATCCAGAGATAAGATAAAGAGTAGAGGGCCAAGTATTGAGCCCTGGGGCACACCTTAGGTGACCATAACACTTGCAGAGGAAACCCCCTTGAGTGCGACCCATTGAGATCTGCCAGTCAGGTAGTTAGCAAACCAGTCGAAGAGCTTCCCACACACACCAATCCTAGATAGGGATCTCAGAATGAGGGAGTGAGGTAGGGAATCAAAGGCCTTGGATAGGTCTAAGAATACACAGGCAACATTCCCACTGCACTCCAATGTCTGACACAGCAACTGTTAAAACTATTGCCATTTCTACATAATGCCCCACCATTAGCGGCTCATTTTCTTTTTCTAAATAATACCTGCCTATTAGTCGTTGCTAGTCATTGGTTTGCGCTTCTAGGGTCCAGCCAGAAGGGTACAGGAGTCTTCAAATAGGCACTAGAGATGACCACTTGGAAGCTTCAGTCATTGAATGGGATGCCAGTCACGAGTTGCAGCTAGGATGGCCTCCTGGGTAGAACTGCCTGGCCTAAACCCATACAGAGAAAAGGAGAGGAGCTCATTGGAAAGAGCATGGTCCATTACAGCATTGTGGACTATCCTCTCCTGAACTTTAGCCACCAACGATAGTAGAGATATTGGCCGATAATTCGATACGTCAGATGAATCACCAGCTTTGTGAACTGGGATGACTCGGGAGGATTTCCATTCCAATGGAACCAGGCCAGAGGAGAAAGACACATTGAAAATGTCCGATAGAGGACTGCATATAGCTTGAGAGGTCCCCTTTGGCATCCTGCTAGAGATTCCATCTGGGCCGCTCGCTATGTCCTTACGCAGCCTCTTGATTACAGAGGCAACCTCATCTGGTGAGCAGGACAGAGTGGATAGGGCAGGGGCCAGTGTTGATTGCTCCTCTGAGGAAGATGGAAACAAAGGTGGGGGATTAGAAGAGAAACAGGAAGAAAAGTGATGGTTGAATAGGTCGGCTTGATCTGATGGATTTGTAGCTGAGACGGAACCAATCGTAACACATGATGGAACAGGATGACGGTCCTGGGATAGCATGCGATGAGCTTTCCAGAAGGCTTTGCAGGTGGTCAGACGTGATGACAGGGACTGGAAAAAAGCTCTCTTCTCTCTTCTCCTGACGCAAAATGTTAATGGTCTGGTTTCGCAGAGACCTGAACTTCTCCCATAGACTAGCCGTGTTAAACTTCTTGGCTTCCCGGTGAGCTCTGTCCCTCATCTGCATGTAGTGCCTGGCAGCCTTGGTCAACCAGGGTAAAGACTTCCTTGTCTTCACTAGTTTGTGAGGAACCATCTCTGTGATGATTCTGAGGAATGTGGACTTGAAGTTTGACCACGCCTTGTCAACACCAGAAGTAGATGGATTAGGTAAGCCAGCCAGCAAGCTGTCAAGGATCTCTGCAATAGACTCAAAATCAGCCTTATTGTAAAACCATAGCTCACACATTGGAGACTTTGGCAGCTTGCTGATGACGGAGAGGTGCAAGCACACTGACAGATGGTTAGAGGTACTAAGGGGGGAACCAACAGAGAGGGCAGACACCAGGTTGGGATGATTAGCATAGACATGATCAATTAGAGAGCTGCAGGTTGAGGTGACTCTGGTTGGTTGATGCAGACACTGGTAGAGGCCAAATGCTTCCATTAGATCCAGCAGGTTAGAAGCGCCACCAGTAGAGGGGCTGACAGACAGGTTGACATTGAAATCACCTACTAGAATGGCATGACAATGGTGTGGCAGGTTAAGAGAGCCCAGAATTACTTAGAGCTCTGACAGGTCGAGATCTAACCCTGGAGGGCGATAGAGAACACTGAGTAGAAATAGCTCACTCGTGGTCTGAACTGAGATAGAGAGCAATTCAGCTGATTCATGTACTAGTGATGGTCAAGCCCTCTCGGACATACAGGCAGACCCCACCACCGTGCCTGGATCTGTCCCTGCGAAGCAGTGTGAAAGACGGGATTGACAACTCACTGTCCTTAATATCGATGGGTCCAGCCAAGTCTCAGTCAGAGCAATGTAGTCCAGCCTCATGTCATCTGCTAGCAGCCTAAGCTCATCTATCTTAGGCAGTAGGCTCCTGCAATTTGTGTGGTAGACTACCAATGCATTTCTGGAAGGGGTTAGAGCATGATTCTGGCTGGGGTCAGTGGCAGGGGTGGAGTTGATGGCAGGCAAATCTCACATTCCACAGCTGATTGATTCCACCGCACAGCCTTAAGCCACAAGGGTACTTCACTCCAACCGGCGCCCTTTTTTTTTTTTTTTTTTTTTTTAAGGCTGTCCTCACAGTGAGTGGGCATCCTTCCACTAGTGTACATAACGGAGCCGCTTTCCTGAACTATCACAATTATGGCGATTGCAGCGCCTGTGCAAAATACTCCTAGGTGTCAGCGCGTCCTGCAAACTGTGTGCGCCATAATGTAATTTGATAACCATTACCACATTCCTCTAGAGCAGCCTCGGTGCATGATTGTCCCGAGACTCTTTCTCCCCGTAGCAGTTAGGTTAAAGGTCTTGCTATGCCAGACTTAGACTTATCCTCCTGGCCTCCTTGGTCTGTTAACCAGCATGTTGATTACAATACGAGAGGGGGTAGGGGGGTTTCCCATATCTCACCTCACCTACAGTGGAAATTTCCGCAGCTTAGGTGCCCAAATCAGGGTACACCCTATTTTTTTTTCACATCCGTTGATTCATCTGCTTATCGTGAAGCTAACTGTAACATTTAAGGTAAGTATATAGCTAATTATCTATAGTGTAGTTGGAACTGGTCACAACGTTCTAAAGCCTGATTGTATGCAGATGGTAGTGTACAGGAAGTCAGGAAGCTTAAAGATGCATAGTCATTTGAATCCAATGATGTTGGTATTAATTCTAACTCTATTTCCATCTTGGTGTGGTAAGAACTAGTTAAAACTACTAGGTTATTATACAAGTTGAATAACTTGAATTAATTTCTATTTGCTTTAGAATTTTCCGATGACAGTTGCACTGTGACATTCAAGTATGACTGTACTGTAGAAATTGATCACTTTTTGCAATGGGATGTTTCAACTAGAGAAAGACAATTGTTTACTCCAAATTTTTATAGATATAATAAAATAGGAACTAATTATAGTTTAAACTCTATTTCTGATATTGTGATTTACACAGAATTAAGTGGTCTTAACTCTACAAATATATACTCAAATATCATAATAGTGTACAATATATCTTTTGCTGAATTCACAGTTCAATGTAATTCAATTGTAAGGAACCCTTATGAACCAGGTATGTGATTAAAATTTAATTCATTTCTATTAGCTACATAATTTTATTGTAAAGGCTAGTAGCTATGTACATCGCTCATTAAAGATGCATAATTTTTAAGTACTGCCTAAAAAGGTGTGGCACTGTTAAAAATGGGGAGTTTGGCACATTTGTAGTGAAGATATCAGAGACACCATTCATTTGATGTAATTAAAATTTAAAATAAAATGGACATGTATACATTTACATAGTTAGTGCAATCAATTTTATTAAATATTTCCAATATTATGTTACTAATATTGTCTCCATAGTTTGGTCATTACTAAAGTATATTATTTTATACAAGAAACTAGAAGATGTAAGCTACTATTAGATGTTCCATTGGTATAAAATGTATTGATGTGAATGTTATGAGAGTTCAAAGTGGGTTGTTGAGACATCGTCTCCTGCTAAACACCTCAACTGGTGTTATTTAAACACTCCATTTAATAGAGTGCATTATTGAGTTGATAGTTAGGATTATGTTATGATGAATTCTGAAGTTTAAGTTTGTAAATTAACAATGCGAAGGCATATGTACAATTATAGCTAAAATTTCTAATAGAAAGCTTAATGTACAAAACTAGATCTGAATTAGGTAATACAGTAATGTGCATTAATACTGAAGTGACTATAGTTGCAAAAAAATTGTTATTCATAATACTTAGTATCCCCTTGATTCATTGTCCTTGCTGAAACATGAAGATAATAAATTATTATTATTTACAGCTTAAATTTAAAGCAGGTTTTTATGGCCCACTTATAGTTGAAATTCAGTTGTATGAAAATTATTTTAACAAAGTAATAATAATTTGACCAGTCAACTGTACTAAATCAACCAGAAAATGCTTTTTCTTGTGTTGGAGTAATTGGAGATTTTAAAACTAGTATTACATCAAAACTTGTTTGATTATTCTTAGAATGACTACACCATTAGTTGTTAGAAATTTCATATACAATATTAATGTACTCTCTTGGTTTTGTATACCCATAATTTTGAAAACATCCTTGTGCCAAATACATTACAGAGGACTTGAAATGTCTGGAATTTTTTGAGTTATCAGATTCAAACTTATGGATCAAAGCATTCAAAAAGGAAACCATAATGCTTAAGAAAGCACATTTGATGTAATCAAAATTTACATAGCTAGTGCAATCAATTTTATTAAATATTTCCAATATTATGTTAATTAATCAGTTTATGTGGATGTTTACAGATTATGAGATCTTAAATTCTGTTCAATTTATCCTATTGGCAATGTTTGAAAATAATCTAACTATTTCATGGAGTTTAATGAATTATGTCAATGCATATGTTGCTTCAGACACAATGACACTGTATAATACCACAGTTTACAATTCAGCTATTACTATAAACATCACAGACATAAGATTTCTAACAGTGAATATTACTTCAATATGCTCTGGAGTGATGACTACCTTCTATATTGGTAATATTTTTTAGAGTAGATACTAAACAGACAAATTTATGAGTGACAGTTGACATCATTATCAACATGTTAAATTCATATTAATGATTTTATTTTGTATTTTAGGTTTATGTTTGTTAAATGATGCTAGAAATTCTATACAAAATAGAAGCTACAGTTTAAACACTGATAGTCTATGGACAGTCTATCAGAACTGTTCTGCATCATCTATGGAATATCAAACTACTTGTATCGCTACTGGATGGTCTACTGATATAAAATGCACTGCTCTTAGTTAGTTACAACTTATAAATCATACACTAAACTGTTGTTTCTGTATATGAAATATTGGGTCTCATAAATGAATCTATTTTGAATCTATATTTGGTACTAGCTAAAAATTAACAATGTAACTTTAGTCTTACATTGGTGTACTTTTGTCGTAGTACTGTTCGTACTGTTCATTGAAATGTGTAGAGAGCTATTATATTTAAATATAATGTGTATTAAGCAAAATACAACTAATCACGTGTATAGGATTGATATTTACAAGTGTTAATTAGTGATGTTACTGTTGGTTCATTAATTGTAGTGCATTGTGTTCAAATAAATGTAGTATAATTGCATTGGCAATGTAGTTTCATTGTTATTCTTTACCTATTATAGCTTCTACACTCTCTTATGCTACAATTATTCCAGGTCGGCAAGTGAATGGAATAAACAAATTTGTAATGACGTGGGAATTAATTGATGTTAAAAGTGATAGTTATATGGTATCAATCACTCCTACTCCAGCTGATGGCCTCAGTGAGAGAAGTACTAAAGTACCTGCTACTTATTTTACTTTGTATGACAACGTGGAATACAATGTAACAATATCACTGGGTAATAATGATTCATTCAACTTTAGCAAAACTTTCAGAATAGGTAAACCAGTGTATTACAATAAGACATTCATTACTAAATATTATAATTGATAGGTAGTTGCAGTATGATTACCAGTTCCAATATCATACATATATTAAAATATATCATTAATCAAACTGGAAATACTTTAGCTTTCGTGAAATGCAACGTGAATAACTCAATGGATTACTATGAAACAATCAAGTGTGGACTAAATACACACTGGATGTACACTCCATGTTTACAATGTGAGTATTCTATTATTTCATACTTAATTAATGTATAGCTAATACTGAAGAAGATTTGTTCTTGTAAAACATATAGTGTCAGTCAAAGTGAGAAAAGTCAAAAAATAAGTTAGTCTCCTAAAGGTACTTGTGGTTTGTTGCTTTTTTACTTTAGACACTACATTAAAATATGATGTCATGGTTACCTTAGATAGAGATGAGGTGAGTTTAAAATATTTTTATAATTTATTGCTGTCAGACATGTACTTGCAGAACCGTGATGATAGCTTGCCATATATCATCATAACAGTGGTGTCGCTATTGAGTTTCTTAGCAGGAAGTTTTATAGGCGTATTTGTGGGAGTACCGCTGTTTCAAAAGATTATGAAGATTAAAAGAATTCACAGCTCAGAAGATGTACAAACGATTGAAATTCCTGTTTATGAAACTGTAAAATGGGAAAAACAAGCTGAAATTGTTGATTTGTCATCTAATGTTGCATATGGTAAAGTCAACTTGTAAAGAAGAACACTTGATTTTATTATTGTATTAAAAATGCATCACTATAGCTACTTTATTACTATAGAAATGTCAACCTCACACATTTATACATTGTACATTAATGTCATGATTGTAATCATTAATTTCTTTACTATAGATTATAAACTTGATCATTTTGCTACTTGCTATCAATTTTGCTAAGATGTACTATGTACAGCCATATAAATTAAATCATCTTGATTTATTAATGCTTAATATAGTGTACTTAACTGTATAGCCATCTTGATTTATTAATGCTTATATGTTGTACTTTGCAAGAATGCTATTAAACAAATGTAATAATTTGTTATATATTATATTATGTTCATTTAACAGGTGTAATATTAGTTATACACACTCATTACAACTTACAATAAATTTTTAATAAAGTTTCTTAAAGCAAACCAATAGTATATATTTATTTGGCAGTCCCTGAATTTATGTCAACTTGTTTTGACTGATTGCAAAATGTTTTGGGACTGAACCACATATTCACTTGGGAAATTATTCTATTGAAATGTTTCTATAAACTTTCTTGTATGATTTGTCAAAACATGTTATTTTTTTAGAATTATCATTGTAACAATTATTTTCTAAAAAGTCAATATAAAGAGGCATGTTTTAAAATAAGGTTGCAAGATATTGAATCTGAATTATATTTTAAATGTTAATACTAATAATTGCTTTTAAAGGAAGATGCATGGTCTAATCTTTCAAATTAACCAACATTATCGAGAACAAAATTTTGGATGTCAATTTATTACTTCACTGATAGTTCATCAGAAATGTTGTACAAATGATATCAATGCAAATGATACTGGCTTTTTTACTTGCATATTATGGCAATGCACTCTAATAAAGTAACACTTACAAAATAAATATTTTATACAAAAAAATTCATGGCACATGACCTGACTTTAGAAAAAGTAATTATGAAAAAATCTAATAAATAGGCATTCCTTACAAATTGTAATCAAGATAATTGAATTGCAAAATAAAATGATAATTTATCTCCTTCATAGGCAAGCAACATTCAATCTTATATATATATATATATATATATATATAATATTTATATATAATATATTTATATATAATAATATGCAATATTATTATATACTAGCAAGTACCCCGCCACATAGTGGCACTTGACGTATTGTAAAGTAAGAATGCAGGTAAGGTTACATTATGTTAACTTTTGTCTTCTATTTCATACTTTACCCTTTTTTTGAAATCTATCCTTTTTGCCTTCTCTATATACCATTCCATTTTAAACTTACACCGTCTTAACTTGCCGATACCATCCGCTTTTCAGTTCCTACAACACTTGCATGCATTTGCTTATACAATTTCAATTCAATAATCTCTCTATTAGTAAGGGAATAGTTTAATAATTATTGGGAGTTTGTCATTGTACACTATTTTTGCATAATGTGAAACTTATACTGAAACCAATTAATACTGTTATGTTACACAGTTGGGTGAAAGTGTTCTTTAATAATAATAACTGCAGAATTGTGTACACCAACCTTAAAAGCATAATGTAATCTTTATGTAAGCAGGCTTTCAAGCATGATAATACACATCTCATCCCAAAACTAGTTGTTCTCAAAACAATTAGCTATAATCCAAAGTTATCATACTACTACTACTAGTGGTGTGCTTGAGCACAAATGGCGAGCGAGCCTTAAACTACACTATTGTTATTCAAACTACTAAAATAAAGTTGAGTTGTTAAATTATGCATATACGGTAAAGGGGATTCAATGCCATAGTAACCACTCCCCTCAACTGTTTGAATTGAAAAAGAAGCAACAAAATCAAGTCACGTTATTTAAAATTTTCTTTGTGATTTTCTTAATAGTAGTTGTAACGCACAATTCACACAACTGAACATACCTATACGCAATACTTACCTCCGTGGTTCGTCTAGTGGACAATGAATTGTCAAGTAAATGCTGTTAAGTAGTGCTTATAACTGTGACAAATAGTGTATTAACTTACCACCGCCACTAACTCGAATAGAAATGGAGCTCCCAGCACCCGCAAAACAATTCAAAACGGTAAACAATTCAATTTCTAAGGTGATACGGGTAATGGTCGCTACACCAGAGGATTCTGTTTAGTGAAGTTTGGGACGGGGTCGAACGCGGAGCGAACACAAAAATACGGAGGGTCAAAGTACAAAATGACATACATACGTCCAAACATATATATAAATAAACTAGTGGTGTGCTTGAGCACAAATGGCGAGCGAGCCTAAAGACTATACTATTTTTATATGAATGATTTTGACTTCTAACACTGAAGCTACTGAAAATAAGGTCCACTTTTTAAATTTCGCATACAGGGTAAAGGGATTTCAGTGCCATAGTAACAACTCTCTTCAACTGCTTGAATTGAAGGAAAAAAACAACAACAAAACAATACACGTTATTTAAAAGTTTTACAACTGGACATGCACCTACACAGACTTACCTTCGCAGTAGTCTAGTGGACAATGTATTTTCAAGTAAATACTGTTGCGCACGGCTTATAACCATGACAAAGAGCGCATTGACTTACCACCGCCACTAACTCGAATAGAAAAACTGCACCCGCAAAAGAATTCAAACGGTAAACAATTTAATTTCTAGGGTGATACGGGTACTGATCGATAAACCAGAGGATTCTGTTTAGTGCAATTTGGGACGGGGTCGACCACATAACTAACACAAAAACGCGAGGGTCAAAGTACAAAATGACATACGTACGTCCATATATATAAATAAACATCCCCGATTTTCGATTGTGTTACCCCTGTAAGTGTCTCGCTCGCTACGCTCGCTCGCCAAATAAACAAACATCCCCGATTTTCGATTGTGTTACCCCTGTAAGTGTCTCGCTCGCTACGCTCGCTCGCCAATAACTATCACTAACTACTGCAACCATATCGAATGTACAATGGTGGTGCACACAGTTGTGCCTCAGTAAGGGCCCAACCACTTTTGAGGCCAAAACTTAAGGAGTAGGCTGGTAATATTGACACTACCGAATTCGTATTTAAGTGGAAGTGTAGCTCATTTACAAAGTTGTTCCTGTTCCTCCCCGGATTCTGTACCGGTTAAATATTCTTCACCGGAAACTCCACATTACTTCAATTTCTTCGGCGGAAGTCAGTATTGCAGGCATCTTGTACCTGAGATTTTTTTATTTATATTTATTTTACTATCAATCTTCGTCACTGAGTTAAATTACTTGAGATAATAAATGTGTCAATTAATATTAAATTAATAAAATATGAAAATAATTTTTGCAAACATAGCTTGCTAGCTAATACAATATACGTTTATATTTTGTAGCTAGCACTTTCACTGTAGCTATAACCATCCACTGACTGCTTCCACTTCCTGTCCATGTTGGTCACACCCACTTCCTGACCTGGCCATTTTAAAATTGGCGGAACCACCCCAATTTATAATTATATGCTATCACTGCTTCACATCAGTTTCAACTTTATAAAGGAGTAAACAATTTTTTTATTAAAAGTAAAAAGAAAACAACACTAATTGTAGTGAGATGGTATTGGTTTCATTTCCCAAGCACTTTTTTGTTCTCCAAAACAGTTTATTGTTGTGACCACTTACAACCCAACCCCACTTTTTTACCCACACCTGAAATACTACTTAATTATGAAGACAAGTTTTCTAACAACCTCCTGTATAAAATGTTAATCAAATCTCTGTGTACTACCACAGCGCCAAAAAGCGAAGTTAATTACAAACTAGCTCGTTAACTACTAGTTCGCGCGTAGTTACCGAGCGGTTAACAAATTTTGGAACTCCGTCGTTGACGCCTGGAACGAACACTAGTTAACAAGCTAGTTAACAAACCTCGCAAACTTCTCTGAATACTCGCTGTTAACCACGCGGACAAGTCTGTAATGTTTTGGTAACCTGCATGACAAGTCTGCAACTTTTTGGCAACTACTTTGACAAGGCTGCAACTTTTTGGCAACTTCTTTTTGACAAGTCTGTAACTTTTTGGCAACTTCTTTGACAAGGCTGCAACTTTTTGGCAACCAATTTGACAAGGCTGCAACTTTTTGGCAACTTCTTTTTGACAAGTCTGTAACTTTTTGGCAACTTCTTTGACAAGGCTGCAACTTTTTGGCAACCAATTTGACAAGGCTGCAAACTTCTTGGCAATTGATTTAATTTCTTAGAAACATTTATGTTAACCATTTTGACAACCATATAAAAATATCAGGAAAAATCAATATGGTCATATAATTTAAATACATAGTAATATTATTAATTGTTTTAATGAATGATCTATAA
>WLWD01002586.1_pt1 | contig 25601 bp, 15 predicted proteins | sample 6712731 | NCBI WGS metagenome assembly WLWD01 (sample SAMN12718690, study PRJNA576275) | sponge metagenome | isolation source: marine sponge | host: Mycale hentscheli | place: New Zealand: South Island, Marlborough, Capsize Point | collected 2014-11-01 | reverse complement strand
ACTAATGGCCCTGTTAGTAGATGGAAACCACAAGCTACTCTTGAATCTGTCATGTCAGGAATTCCTAATGCAGTGCCAACATGTGTTCCTTATTCCTCTGTATAAACTTAAACAAACTTTTCATCCCCTTACTGCAATGTTGTGGCCTCACTGCCTGACCTTTGCTAGTTTTCACGCCCATAGTTTGACCCAGTCATCGCGTGTAAACACCAAACACGGTCTCCAAGGAGCTGTGAAACTTGCAAATGATGGGCTAGGAGGTGAATCAGGTGTGCATGACCACTGACAGATGGTGCTGCCATCTGTGATGTAATATTACATCACAGCAGACATTCCAGTGGGAGAGTGTTGATGGTCATTGGACAAGAGGTCAACACAATAACTTTTAGCCATGACCTGGTACCATGCCGTGATGTATGAATACAAGACTCCATTTATGCAACTCTGCATTTCTGTTGTTGTTGTTTTTTAAAACTAAGATTCACCATCCTCTTTCTCCTCCTCTTCTTCCCCCTCCCCCTCCTCTCCCCCGCACACGACCCTCATCTTGATGGACTAAATTATATATTAAGCTGTCAGAATCCTCTCACACTATATCCTGTCACTCTATGTACAGTAATTATCATGAATTTTTGTCTAGAAATTTCTGAGGTTTGAGGAGTCTGTTGGTCTATTTGTGTATATTCTATTACCTGGGGAATTTAACTCTACATAGTACCATGTAGTGATTAGAGGAGGGGTTGGTTGAAATACATATTACTACGCAAATACCATCTGAGCTGCATGTTGACTGGTTACCTGTGGGTTATATATTTAAAAAATCTTAATGAGTTGTGAAAGGTGAATGCTATTGCAGAAAAAAAGTGGCTCTTTTCGAATTTACACAAAATTACAAGAATTCTCTCTCTTTCTCTTTCTCCCTGTCCCTGTCTTTGCATATAAGAGGCATCTTCCTGTTATTCCTCACTTTAATTTTTAAAGCAGGTGCATGATCTTTCTCACCTCCTTTCCTCTGACCAAAGGGAATTTTCCTCTTTCTCCTTATCCACCCACTTATGATGCATAGACACAAGTATGGATTAGTCCACAGCAGAAAGGAAGGACACTGTGTGGCTTCTTGTAGACAAACTTTGTTTCGTGACATGTGATGATGTACTGTATTGCATTGAAGATACACAGAAGGTCAAGTGTGTGTGTGTTGTATGTATGTGTGTGCATTTGTGTGTATTTGTGTGTGTATGTGTATGTATGTGCATTTGTGTGTATTTGTGTGTGTGTGTGTGTAGTGGGAGTGGATTACTATAAAGCTGTGCATTTCGTAGCCACAAAACTGAAGACTTTAAAATACACGCAGTCTCATACTTTCATACTTTATTTAGTGTTAGTCTGACTGGCTAGCTTCAATGGCTCTCATTCTTGTATACCAGCAAGTTAGTCATCTTTAGCTCAATACTTTTGGCTATAGTATATGACTTGGTTGGAACAAGTCCTAGTGCCTAAGAATGGCCTGCTCTTATCATTGTTGTGGTTGTTTTGTTGTTTCTGTTGTTGTTGTTTCTTGGTGTCGTCATGGCTTTTTTTTCTTCTTTTTTTTTTTTTTTTTTTTTTTTCCTGCTTGTATGTACATGTATTAGTTTCAATGGCATATGATTTTGTTTTGATTGGTCGTCTAATTTCGTCATCCAGAGGTATGTTAGGGTCAGGACTATAAACAAACCAAGGCTTCGGTAAAGGGTAGCTTCAATGGCTTTAGCTGTATTTTATTAAGTACTTTATTTAATTAAACTATCATGTATAGTGTACAGATTTGATTTTAAAAGCTAGTTACAAAATTACAGAAGATATTTGTACTTTGACCCCAGTGTGAGTCATCACGCACAGAATACACACACACACAACACACTGTAATCTTCATTTCAGGAAACAGTGCTAGACACACACAACATGCGTTTGTAGGTAGTACTCATTATAGAAGCTGTACATTGACAGAAACTTCTGTATTAGAGAATTTATAGTAAGGTGTACTACTTCGTGTTGTGCTAAATACATAGCAGCACTTAATACATACTGTATGTGGAATGTGTATTGGAGTATGTATTTATGTATGTATATGTATGTATGTGTGTATGTATGTGTATGTATGTATGTTTTTGAGTATTGTATTTGAGTATGTATATATGTATGTATGCATACATGTATATGTATGTATATACGTGTGCATGTGTGTATTATGTATTGTATCTACATATATACATTTGTGTGTTAGTGTGCTAGTACATACTTGCAATAACATACATTCACACATATCTACTCCATGTCTGGTGTGCTATAGGCAATCTCAAGGCTCAGGAAGAAGTTGGATAAACCCAGTCTGTCCATGGAAGAGAAGGAGTTACTCGAGGACCAAATGGAGTCCAAGGAATGGGAGATAAAACTCTGCAAGAAGAACATCGTGAGCACAGAGGAGGAAGTGAGGCAGTACGAGAAGAAGCTGGAGAAGGGAGAAGCAAGTAGGTTTAATGGAAGGTGCAGTTGTCAATGTGGTATGGTCAAGGTGATGGGGTTTATACGCGGAGTGGTTTAGGTGGTGAGAAAACTAGCAAGATCATCTATTGCATTAGTATTAATTAAATCTATAGCGTTATGATCAACTACAAATCCGTAGCAGTAATAATATTGTAATTCAGTAATTCTCGGCTGAAATAATTATAATAATAGCTATTTTTTCTCGTTCGAACAGCCAATATTATTAACTAAAACTAACCCGATGTTTCGATTTCTTGCCGAAGTTCTCTGGCTAAGTCGAAACGTCGGGTTAAGTTTTAATTAGCAATATTAGCTGTTAGAATGATAAATTTTTTAGTAATATTGTATTTTCAGGAATAAAAAAATTGGGAAATACACACATAGTTCACCATTCTTCTACTACATGCACTTAGAAACTAATTTAATGCAATGGATTGGGTTACAATTGGCTACAATTCTGACATCTTTCCACAGTCATGATCCTGGCCGGTGAATTTCCTATTGCATGTATTGTACTTACATCAGCACATGTGTGTCTGTACGCATGTGCTGAACTCATTGGTCGACTTTGTCATACGGCCAAACTTTCATTGGAAAAGTGCGTCTATCAACAATTGAATTACACTCAATTCCCCAGAGCTCTGTCTAGAAAATATGGGGGGGGGGGGGGGGGGGTGAAAGTTTGGGCAGGGTTGGGGTCAAATACTCTGAATAGCTATTACAGATATTTTTGGAGAAGTCAAATACAGAATACTGTACATTCTTGGATACAGTATTTCAATTACAGATACTTTTGAATTGCATCAATCACCATTAACTGGAGTGTTGTGTGGATCGGCTGTAATTTATTTTCTGTTTTATACATATCATATGTGACATCTAGAACCTTAATTTAATGAAGTTTAGTATTAAAAACATTACATCTAATAAGTCACTTCTTCAAACTAAACAAGCGATGTGCTTGAGCACAAAGGGCGAGCGAGCCAGTGCACAAACAAAACACTTCAAAAGAATCTATCAGTCCATTTCTGAATGTATTGCTAAGTAAGTAGCCCTGTGACCATTATACACTTCAGCTAACAAATACAGAACCACTTTCTTACCTCAATTTCCAGAGTACCAGTATTTTCTGTAGTCTCTAATATGTTGACTATCTGAATTACCAGCATCTATTGACAACAAGCACTCACAGCTACTAAAAAAGGCCCAGTTTGTTTGACCACAAAGCAAACACAAAAACACAGAGGGTCAAAATACAAAATGACATACATACGTCCACACATATACAATATAACAAACAAATATCCCCGATTTTCAATTGTGATACCCCTGATGGTGTCTCACTCGCTTCGCTCACTCACCAATTGAAAATTGATGAACTTAGTCAAATGAAAATGAAAACTGTCGGTCAAAACACATTTCCCGTTATGTGAAGAAATATTTCAACTAACACAGAGGATACTATAAAAAAACAAAAAAACAAAAAAACAATGCAGATGTTGGACATTTTATTAAAAAAAAAAATCCTTTATGGTAGCCTTCACCGTTGTTTGCATCAACTGCAGAGAAGCTACTAACTCAGTCTGCTATAAGCAATATATATATATATATATATATATATATATATATAAAGTTTCATATTCTTATGTGGTGGTTGTGGGCGTGATGATGGTTGAGCACGCTCAGTAGCGATGTCCTCAATATGTCTTTAATTTTATCTACATATAATGCTATTTGTCATTGCTGCCATCATGCACCTATCACGTCCTGGATTATGCCAATTTATGTAATAGTGTATTTTATAGTGCATAACTGTTGCCTCAATGTTGTGTTGTATCAACATCGTGCTGGGAAAATAAACGATTCATTATGGCCGAAGCTTTTGCCTACCTACGTATTGCTGGTATAGTGGTAACTTCCTAAGGCCTTGTGGTTTACCAGCCTCCTGGACCTTGACTCTATAATTAAAGAATTTAAAATGAATCTATTAAGTACGAATATGTCATTAAACGTATTCTCTCTTTTACAAATTTTTGTTAACAATGCAGAATTAATTTTTTTTTGTCGCCAACAGGACTCAAACCCAGCCTGTGAAATTGAGAGAATACATCTAATGAGTAAAAGAAGGCTGAGAAAGAAATTATGTAGAAATATGTTCCAGGAGATCATTATAATTTGAGAGCTCACATTTCATCACCATGAAATAAAATATAAACACTTCCACGTTTTTTAATTTAAAAATACAATACAAATACTCCAAAAAGTAGCTCAAAACATCAAGTATTTGACCACTTCACTGCCATTGTCCTTTATATATAATGCTAAGAGAAGACAAGAAAATGTTTTCCTTCTAATCATGGAAGAGTATTTGTTGAGCTAAGTGCTGTAATTTCAAGATCAGTCTAATGACGTACTGCACATACAGCATGCAAATTCAAGGGAAACTGAGAATTTTGGGGTGGAAGCTAGTAAGCTTGAGGGAGAAGCTTCCCCTTCCCCGATCCATCTACTACATGCACACCTTTATACCAGCACCAGGTGGGCACTCAATTACCAATTCTCACCTGGCAATTTCGCTAATTTGACGACCATTCCCGATTACAGAAGTGCAAGCTAGTTATTTATAGTTCCAGAAGGTTGTGGAGAAGCCTATTGAAAGAGTGTGAGCAAAAGAGGACTGCACTAAATATGCCTGAAATTATTGAAGAGAGTTGTCTCAATGGGTACAATGGTCTTTCCCTGAGTAACAGGCTTTTTCTGAGATGCGGGTGCAAGAGTTAGCTTGCCTGTATAAGAGAAAATTGAGTGTATATCTGGCATTCCTCCCCCTCCATCCTTTCCCACTTCATGCAATAGCAATTTTATGGTCTAGTTAATGAAGTGCTGGAGTTTTGCATGAAGAATTCTCACTGAAATGCTTTAGATTAATCAGAAACTTTTACTGGAATGTGTCTCCTGATAATAACCAGACTCTCAAGATAATATACCCGATAGGTTCAGGACGGTCAAGGTTAAAGACACTAATGACTTACGTACATGACTAGATAAGAGGAGGAGAAAAGTGATTATAAATTTTGTGGTATTGGAGGAATGTGTTAATACACACGGTAAAGGGTCATTGCATTGAGCTCGTATGTTGATCACATGTACAGACATGGTAATTCATTTCGTCCCCGTTTGGTATGTACAAAGTTTATATGTGTTTGTATATATTCATGTATGTGTATGTGTACATCTACACACACACACACACACACACACACACACACACTCATATATATATTATAATAGGAGACCAAATAAAGATCCAGATTCAGTCCGGTTGTGCGGCCGTAAAATGGTAGTTTTTTTACCGTTGCACTCTGTACCATTTTGACTAAATGGCTGACACTGTTTACTAAATGGTAAAAAAAAAAGGGTTAATATTTTCCTTTGATTCACTGATACTTTCTAGCTAAGAACTCTTCATAGCTATATCAGCAAGCTAAGGCCTTGTATCACCCACCTGTTAAACTCTACGGGAATAGTGCAAAAAAAACTCTTACAAATTTACCTTGCTTCAGCTTTATACCGAAGTTTCGACGGGCACACAGCTATCACCAGGTCCGCACTTCATAGGTCTTCTGTTAGCCACTGATGAACTTCCGGTAGTAAAAATTCTAAGCCCGAGAAGTTTTGAACAGGACGGCTTCAATTTTTTTACCTGAAAAGCTACGCCCCCAGGAGCCTGCAAACAATGAATTGAAATGTTTTATTGGATAAAGGATTTTTTATATTTCTTTGAGCGAGGTGTGCAGTGAACAAGAAAGATTAACACGGTAACGTGGTCAAATGGAATGTGTTTTTTTTTTACCGAATGGTTTACTATTCCCCCTCCCCCTCTCCCGTTTTTTAATCGTGCGATAGCTGTTCATACGGAACTGAATTCGGAACTTAATTTTGTCTTCTACTCTATGTATATACAGTAGAACCTTCACTTATATGGATGCCTTGGTTGGGGAGGAGGGGGCGGGGTTGGGTGGTTCAAGTAACTTAGAATTCTCTATTTCACAATAATAGATGACACCAGATTATGTATATTGATTATAATACTTACAAGTAATATAAAATCACAAGACCAGTTTTTGCTAAGGCTCATCTATAAAAAAGACTGAGTTCAGCTGTTCAGTGGTAATATGTGGTACTTTACCTACCAAGGTGTCTTAACAGCTGCCAGGTAGTAGTAGTAGTAGTAGTAGTAGGTGCCCCTATCTTAGAGGTCCAACAATAATATTATGTATTCCATTTAAAAAAAATTTTCCCATCCTGTTTCTGTTCATTTAGCTGTTTGCTGCAATCTTGTGTTCCAGTAAGGACCTGTTACCAGGACAACGGTGGTGGTGGGGAGCTTGGCAGGTTCATAAACTTCAACATTGTTTAAAAAAAAATTATACAGTTAGGGCATGACAACAATTATTGCTCGTTTCATTTTGTATACTGTTATTTTTATTTCATATAAACAATCATCAGAACTTTTTATTTCTGCTTGTTATATCATTAGACAATAATATAATTTTAAATTGTTAATGTATTGCAACTTGGATAGATATAATATAATAATACACTTGTGAGTCAACAGACGGCAATGGTGTGTGATTCATGAATATTAGCTGAGTCAGGTTGGTAAAGTGTCATCATGAATTGAATGGGTAAAGCATATCACCATGAATTGGATGGGTAAAGGATATCATCATGAATGGGATGGGTAAAGGATATCATCATGAATGGGATGGGTAAAGTGCTTTTTCTGAATCTTCCCATCCACTCTCACCTCCGCCTATCCATCTTCAATTTCTTACCATTTTTATGATTGCTGACGTCTCCCTCTGTAGGATGAAAGTTCACCTTTCATCCATCATTCCTTATGAAAAGATGGCTCCAAATGCAATTTGGAACTATCCTCATAAGATGAAAAGTGTACTATTATACAGTTGAAAAAAAAAAGTAGTTAATGACACGAATATATCTACATGTAATACATATTGACAGCACAAGTGTCATTCCATTGAAAATCAGCCATTTTCAGCCACCCTCCCATATTGATCCCCTCAGATTTTGCTCAAAATTTTTTAATATGTTGCTTTTAATGCCAATAGAAACACATTCAAATTATGTTCGTTAAAGAGATATAATTATTTAAAATTTGAGGGCCAGGCCCACTTTTCACTTACCTTGTCAAGAGCCTCAACTTTAAGAGCTTGTATCGCAAAACTTGTACACAGGATTACTCTGAAAAAAATTTTGAGCAAAATCTGAGGGGGTCAATACGGGAGGGCTGAAATATAATGGAATGACCCACAAGTTATTTTACAAGCTATAATTATTCATAAGTATTGTGTTTATGCATCCTCTTCAATACACCCACCCTCTGTCTCTGCTCTTTCTCCCTGCTTGAAGTCATGCTCGTGTGTTTCTTGACCCCACCAAGCTAGCAATAAAACCAGCAATGGGTGTAACAAGAAGAGTGTGTAGCTAGACACTTACAAAGATGGAGGCAGACAACTTTCACGTTCACCTTAATAATATGATATTCGTATAAAAATATCACCACTACTACATGTAGCAGTTATGTATTTTCTTTTTATGTTTCACTGGTGGGTGACACACTATAATATTTGAGGGTCGGCCTCCCCCAGGTCAGTCAGTCTTTAATGTTTGTACTTACCTGTCACATGATTACATTTTAAGTAACACACTCTTGAAGACATTACCTGGGATTAAATTTATTTGGCATGAATAGAGGTACTACAGTAAAGCCTCCGAATAGTGACCGACATTGGGAACAGGACTTTTGGTCTCTTCTTAGAGGTTGGTCCTTTCTCAGAGGTTCTTTTGTAAATGTCATTATGTGTGATAAAGAGTTAGGGAAAATTAAATTAAAAATACATTCATTAATTGGTGCATGTCTTGTTGTGGTTCGAAAGGTGTCCTGATGATAAGCATCTTCACAAGAAATTTTTTCAATTGCCTTCTTGTGGCTACTGGTAGCTAGCTAACTTAGCTATTTCTCCACCACATTTATCTACCTTGATAGGATGTGCTGCCACTGGAGATACATTTTTCAGTTAAAAGGGGATTGTTTAAGGCGGTAGCTATTTGCACCAAACCACACCAGTCTTTATTTTGTAGCAAGTAAAGGTGATTTTTCCTAGTAGCACTTGCTGTCGGTGGGTGTTATATTTCCTGCACTTTTGTTCAGATTAAATAGAAGCATCAAATTTTCAGTGAGCATTTAGTGAAGACCTTTTGTCCACAGACAAAATTGGATACAATCTCTCAAATTTTCAATGGGTGTGCAGTGGTCTCTGGTCGCTCGTAGAGGGGCGAATGCATTTATTTTGAGCAAGATTGGACCGAGAAATTGGTCGCCGGTTGGAAATAAAAGGTGGTTGCTTCTCGGAGGGTCTAAATGCACTATATTTGTAGTATGTAGTTACAATTGGGGGCACGTAATTTGGTCTCTCCAGAGAGGTCGGTCACTTCTAGGAGAGGTATCGTTAATAAAAGTTTTACTGTATAAATAAGGAACTGCATTGTAGAGTTGCTAATATTTTGAATTTGAAGATCTTTGCCGTTTTACCCAGCACAGATACACTTACGTCTATTTGCCATACACTTAAGGTTAATATGTGGTTTACATTTTCCTGCACAATCGCAACCCAACAGATTCCAAATAGCTTCAGGTGCTAGCGAGTCTTTATGAGCTAGAGATACTAGCATAAATCATTATATGGGATATGCAAGATGAGGACAAGAAGAAAAGTCAGCAATTGTACATTGCAAACATTTAATTTATTTGCAGAATATATATCTTTTGTGACTTGGAAAAACATGGGTACATACTGGCTGGATATGTTTTAACATAGTTTGCTTTACCCACTTGCCAAAAAAATATGTAAACATTTTATCTAGAAATCTAGCTATGATGTGGCAGTTTATTTTTTGCATTAAAAAATATCCATTTTTGCATAATTTTTTTTTGCTGTATGGAAAAAGATTTACCAAACATAAATTTGGGAACCAAAGTAACACATTAAACTTTTGCACTTTCAGTATACCTGTCCTGTATATCTTGGAGACCCATGCAGTGGACAATAGTGTCTATAACTTCAGAAACTTGACTCTGGAAATTCATAGGTTATGTTGGATGGTCTTAACTTTTCATCCAATTGACGATCTTGCAAACTACTTTTTAACTCTTCTAGTGAAAGTTTAGGCCACTGTACAGTTATATGGATCCAGTGGTTCTTTCTTGGAGTGTGTCAAAGCTCTAGAAGCACATTATGATTGTAACAAATTGGTCTACAGGCATCATACCAAAAGACTATTCAGTCTTTAACCTGTGGCTGAGACTTATGAAGGACTGATGCAGTTAAAGGAGAATCTCACTCGGCACATTGGTGGTATTCGTGCTTGCAAGAGTGATTCCTTTGAGCAGCTTGTCGTAGCTGTGCTGGAGCCACTACTTCCCTCTCTTAGTGCTCGACTGTGGTCCGAGGATACTACAGAGTGTTCGGATCCACCTCCTCTGACAGACTTCATCAAATTCCTAGACCAATGTCTCCAAGGTGGAGATTGTAACTGAAACGAGGCTCCCAGATTCTACACTAGCTAACAAGAAATCTCGACAACAAGTATCTCGAAGTGCATTTCATAACGACCACAGTCAAGACAGAGCTCGTGCACTTCATACCAGGAATGCAGAAGGCTGTCCCTATTGTAATGGACATCACTCCCTGTTTAAGAACCTCAATGTGGACAAGAGAAACAATGTATTAAGCAGGAACAACTTGTGCTATAATTGCTTGAGCCGTGGTCATTCATTGGAAGAGTGCTCTAGCACCCATACTTGTCGTGAGTGTGGAAAGAAGCATTACACTCTTCTCCACAGATTTAGTGCTGGAACTGGACGTGCTTCTAATGTTGTTGTTGTCGTTGCTCTATCCCCACACTTACCATAAAGTGCTAGACATCAAACATTAAGTATGTAAACTTAGCATACCAGCAGTTGCTACAGACAGTGACTGCCATCCTCAAAACATACACATACACACACCACCAATTACACATGTGTATGCACATAAACACACTTAACTACCACTTACATAATGCATACACAAGTTGACACCTCCACTTGCATCCAATGATGGCATCGTTATTCTGAAAGTAAAAACAATTACCACATTGTAGCTAATAGCTAGCTACACTTCACCAGCAAACTAGTTACGATGACCCTTGAAAATAATATTATATATTGGGAAGCACATACTGTGTAGCAGATTTACGATTGCTTTTCAAGTGTCAAGTTTATTAGCTAACAATAATATTACAATTCTAACAGTCACTGCTACTGTTAATGCAATGATTAAATTTGTTGTTTTCCTAAACAATTATAAAATTACCAAACCTATTAATCTCTAAAAATTCTGGGAGTACATCTTGAGAATCAGTTTTGCTTACAAACAACACAGCCACATTATGGTAATAAAATTAGTACTATTAAATCTGAATGCACCCACTCTTTAAAAAAAAATACGCCCATTTGTGTGATAAGCACTGGTCATTCAAAACTTTATTATGATAAATAAAAGCTACCATCCCAAGATATAGGATTTGTAGCTACGTCATACATTTGCATGTCTATTAGTTTTCCTCTGTGTTGTTATAATATATTTAGAAATATGAAACATTTCCATGAGCAATAGCTGGCTCCCCAAGTATTAGTGAGGACATTAAGACATGCTAGTTTGATATTCAGTGGCAAGTCTGCTGGTCTATATTTATTAATTAAAGCATAGCTAGCATCCTCCAGCAGGGCAGTTTCATACTTTACATTGTCAGATAGCCTTCTATGGAATGCAAACCCAACACCAGCTACTTGATATGCACAGAGGTGAGCTGACCCAATTACCATTTACAAGTGCAGAATGAATCATGCAGAATGAAATTAACTTGCAACGAGCATTGCTATCAGGCATTGCCAATAGTCTAATACTGTGATAGAGTACTGGCAAGTAGGTTGATAATCATTATAAGGACAAAGAGCAGGAGTGGGAAAGTAGTGGGGAAAAAAAGTTAAAATTCAGGAAATTTATCTTTTCTATAGTCACTCTTGGAGCAAAATTCATTAGCTATAAAGTTTAAGTTTAAATTATCAGTGAAATCTTGATGCACATGCATCACCATCACCGAATTCAATCGCTCCTGCAACATAGTAGATCGTAGATATGTTTTTATACGACGCATTGCTGAAAATGATCTCTCACTAATAGAATTAGTAGCTGGAAACCAATAAAGTGCGAGCTACGTTGATTACTTGAGAAAAGAGGCTTTTTTCAGCAACCGACATGTCTTTTAGTAGTTGAATGATATCTGCAATTCCAATGTCTTCCTTAATACTGTAGTTACTGTGGAAGCAGGATAGCTGAGCCTCAAGTGTGCTCCTGTTGAAGTCATCATGATATAGATCAAACAAGTCATCATTCTCACTACCTGTATCACCTCTGATCAAAAGCCGATTCTGGATGCAGGAAGTTGTGGCATCTAAAGCTTCAGAATATATTGCACGGTAATGGTCTTCAGGAGAAGAATGATAATTCCCAGTGATACTGTGATCATCAAATCGTTGCGATGCTCTTCTTTTCCTTAGCAGTCGGGGTTCATCAATGCCAATTTCCTCTGCTTCTTTCTTAATCTTTTGCCACCCACTGTTTGTAGTTTTCTTCAGTTCATATTGACTGTAAAAAAAAATAGCAAGAAAACTTAAAGAGTTGGCATATTATTCCACCACTGCACTATGTATAATTAATTATATGATTTATCAATCTATATGTTTACCTGCAGGGTGGAAACGGTCATTTTGGCAATGACCTGTCCCTCAGATGCACTCATCTTGGTCTTCTGTAATGTTTTACTCAAGTTGTCAGTGTGTTTCAGGATAATTAGAACAAGATTGGCTCCAAAAAAGTATTTAAATTTCCTCATTTGAATGCTGACTCCATTTACTCTAGCTCGAGTTTCGGAATCTAGGCATTCTTCCAATATAGTTTCCCATAATTCCAAAATGACTTCATAGTTGTCATGAATGCTTTGAAAAGTTTCATTACGCACTGTCCAACGGGTTGGGCACAAGATACGAAAACCCATAGTCAGGTGAAATATCAGCTTTTTTACTTTTTTAAACATAAATTGACGTTTAGGGGAATACTGGAAAAGTTTACTAATTTCATGTGTAGTATCCATTACTGACTGCAAAGCTTTCACACTTTTTATAGAGTCTGCTACTGCAAGGCTTAATGCATGCCCATAACAATGAGTAAAGAGGGCAGCAGACACTATTATATCAGTTTTGAAAGATGTCTTGGTAAGACTTAATCTTGACCTTTCTCAATGTCGCGGACAATGCTATGATGGTGGTACCATCATGTTGATCCTGATCTTGAAGTACACGAGGAATTTATTGGTCTATATTTATGTCCTAACATCAAAGCAGACACTATTGTATCAGTTTTGAAAGATGTCTTAAAGCTTGAACAAGCATCCTTCCAATTGATAAATCCCTTCGTAATGAAAGATTTCTCTCTCTTGCTACTAAGACCAGGAGGTATCAATTTTTTTCTGGTTGGCCTGGGAGCAATAGAAACATAAAACTGTATCTGTGGGTTCCTTGTAGTCCAGCCATAGCCACTGATTAAACCACTCTCCCCTGAAACATCTCTTTTCTCCTTTTGTTCCAAAAGAACTAAAGGAAAAGAATAATTCTTAGGCTGATTTGGGCCTTGAACTCTAGATATAAAAATTCGTTGTTTCCGATCCTCCATTCTCCACTTTCTGTCAGCTCAGCTCCACTCCTGCTAGAAGCTGCTTTTTTTTCTTGCCATGCGCGCGCGGTATTATTCATTTTTTTTAATGTAATTCAAAAAATCTATTCTTTAAGTCTTAAAAACATATCAGAGTTTATCATGTACCAGGTTTGGCTACTATCCAGTTCGCTGTGCCTCTTGGTTTACCCACTCATTCAGTGCAAGTCTACGAGAATCGCGTGTCTGCGATTCTAGCTCATTAGCACATGAATTATTCATCATAGGCCAAAGGGCTACTGAAAAGGTGAACTTACTAGCACTCAAACTAGGTAAAACAAATCAAAAGAAGACAAGAGTGGCAGAAGAATAGGAGAGTAGCTCTCTTTTACCAACAAAGGAGACTAGAGAGAGAAACAGTAAAACTATGACTGAGGAGCAGGAGAACAGAGGGTACCTGAATTCATGTATAAGAAGAAAAACAGGGAAATAAAAAGGTTGAGGATGAGAAAGGAAAATGGAGGAAGAAAAGATGGAGGTGAAAATGGAAAAAATGAAACAAAGTTGCATGAAACAGGAGAGCAGCTTTCGTGAATTAGCGTTGAATTCCCGAGTAAACCAAGTGTGCAAAGTAATGAGTAATATTATGAGGAATAGGGAGAGCCAGAAAATTAAAAGCCTTATTCACTGGCTCCAGTGAGGCTAGAAACTTCAGGGAAAATGTCTGAAAATATAGCAGTGCATTCTTCTTTGTTATATTAGGAGTTCAAACTGTACAGTTCAGTTTAATGAGAATATACATACGTGGTTTTAAACCGTGGTCAATAGCTCTAGCTACTACGCATGATTTGTTCGAGGTGTCAGCCTCATCATTCTGCTTTAATTGTGTTCAGCCAGCAAGTTCAGCCTCTTCCTCCTGTCAGTGTAGAATTTTTTTCTGCAAAGTCTAAGTACAATAACACTATTTCTTAATAGCATTAATTTAGTTCATTAATTACAATACCAGTTAAAGATTAAGACTACCAAAACTAACCTCATTTCATGCCTTAAAAATGAGTAGGCTTGGCATCCCATCATCAGATAATACTTTTCTAAATGCCCAGCCCAAACAAATTACAAGTTTGTATTTTCTTCTTCTTCTTTCAGCCAAACCCCCTGAACCTCCCCTGGATACACTGCTGCATATGTATAGCTATATAAGGTGTCGAACATAAAGAGGGGTACTTGTAAGGCTATAGAGTACTTTATTATTCCCTTGATACTATCATAGAACCTAATTTTTTAGTGATATCTATCTAGACATTACTTTTTAGGGAGTTATATTTAAATTGTTTTTTTTTTGTTGTTGTTTTTTTTACTACAGCAAAGTCTAATAATTTAGTAAATAAAAATTATTGGTAAAGTACTTTCAGTAAAGCTGCTGCTGCTACATTGTGGTGGTTTGGGTTGCATCCACACTTAATTAATCATATACTTTATTTGGAAAGAAACTGCACCAACTGTCTGTTGTTTATTTCCTGCTAGAATTCTGAATCAATTCATACGTAATCAGAAGATGAGTAAGGTATAAACTCAGTTCTGAATAAAGTGCACTGTGCTTGTCACCACCAAAACCTTTTGTTCTGTAAATTCAATTTTTGATCACCTCTGTGTATGCATTCTGGAGCCTTTTAAGTGCCTCAAACAGCTTAACATCGTAGCTAGCTGCACCATTTTACTACACTATATTTTCGACAATCAATACAAATTTTCATAGTACCACATTGTCGAAAGGAATTTGTTGGAGGAAGTAGAAGTGTAATAATAGCTATGGGCTTACTAAGTTGATCTAAATGAGTGCTAAAGTTTTGGTTGCTCAAATTTTGAAAAAAACCCAGCATAACTTTCATATAGCAGATTTCTAACTTACTTTTGTGGCATCTTTGTTGTTGTTGTTGTTGTTTTTTAGTATATAGCTGAGCTGCAATATTTAGTAGTTGAAGTAGTAAAGTAATAAATAGAAGTAAAAATACTGCATTTTCATCATTTATATCCAGTAAAATTATGGTAGAGTGATCTACAAAATTTGTCTAGCTATTTGGACAAAGATTGTGCATGCAACTACTGATTAAATTGTTACTAATAATGTATTTAATTATAAGTTTAATTAAGATATTGTCTTAATTTTAATTTTATTCTATTTTTTGCAGCTGTAAGATTGCCAGAAGATATTAGTGTAACTATAGCATATGAAGGAGGAGAATTGAAAATTGTGGCAGCTAGTGCACAATCCACTACAATTACAGATATTAGGTGGACTATAAATGGAACGGCACTGAGTGAGCTACCTGATATCGACTATGATCCTGGTTCAGTGAATATGCGACTTGTAACATTAACACTGAGGAACGTATCAGTAGGTCTGAATGGTGGCATTGTCGGTTGTACTGCTGTCGTTATTGGAATGAATATCACCTGTTGTCCTCCACGGACTATACAGGTTCAAGGTGAGTAATACATGGAGGTAGACAACTTTTTTCGTATCATGCTAAAGTATTGTAAAGTATTGCAGTGAGAAACGAACTACTATTTTGTCAGAATACTATCTAGCTCTCTTCTTTTTTATATCTATCCTTACCTTTGTATATAAGCGGAAACCGATCAATATTAAGTTGTCATTGCTCCATTGTGCACCCTGCTATTTTGACAAACTATGGTTCAGCTGAATGTTTCAATGATGGTTAAGCCAAAAAAAATTTCCATACTGAACTGTATTTACCACTTTTCTTAGTTAGTTGTTGCTGATTGCCATGACTAACAAAATCTGACAAAATACAAGCTGAAATTCTGCATGTTGTGCTCGCATAAATTGTCTCACATACTTTGTATGAAAAAAAAAGTAGCGTAGCACAACTAAATACTGTAATACCGCAAGAGTAGTGGAGTGGTATAATTACGCAGTTTTTATGAAATACACAGTAAAATATGTATCAAATTTGCTTATCTGTTTTTTTAATTTTATTATTTATGTGCTTTGTTTTGTTTTTTTAAGTTGGTTTATTTTTGTTATAATTTAAGCAATTGATGATACACTCAAGCCTAATAATTCCACCTTTGCGGCTTCATGAGGCAATCATATAGGATATGCTAGCATATCTGTACAAAAAGGAATAGCACCTCTGTTACATCAATATTTTTTAACTTCATTTGCTTCCCGACTCAGTTTAGGTATATCATTAATTTATTTCAGACTAAGTGAATGACATATCTTTAATTTGACTAATTAACCATATTTCAAATTTGTGTCTTTTCTGTGGTAGGTGCACTTGGTCCAGTGACAGAATTGAGAAGTATATATAATGTCATGGACAATACTATAAACATATCCTGGACACCGCCTACAGCCATTACAGTACCACCTGCTCCAACTCCTGAAATATTCTATTGTGTACAAATATCAAATGGCACAGAAACTGAGAGGATTGGCTGCAATAAAAGTGTTGACATGAGTATTAAAACAAGCATTACGGTGGAAAATATAATGTGTGGTATACGCTACAATGTTATTGTCACTTCTTTCAACAGACGAGGAGGTAATTCTCCAACTACACTGGAACTTCCGGGTAAGACATGAATTATTACCTGCAATGTATTGTGTATATTTATATAGAAGGTATGAGCTTATGGTAAAATGATGTAATATACAGGGGCATTGGAATGGGTGTGGCCTGTGCGGCCATGGCTGCACCAATACAATAGCAACAAGGGGTGTGTCTATTAATTTTTTACTCTATCCTGGATCTTGTAATTGCTGTTGAAATTGAGCAGTCAAAATGACTTCAGTGAGAAGTAAATAGCTAAAATTGAGAAATTTATATGATAAATTTGGGAAACTCCACACCAGCCTAGTCCAGTGTTTACTATTCCAAAGTGATCTTTTGGAAAAACTAATGTAGTTCAGATGTCCTTCCATACGAGTTTTGCAAAGGGCCATTTTTGCACTACTCGGAGTCTGCCGCTTATAGTGATTTGCCACACATACTTGAAAATGTTTGAAGACAACAAAGCTATGACACAAGAGGCAGGCATTTGTAAATTCTAACTATGGTGGATTCAGTTTTATAAGTTTTTGATTTTGTTTTGATTTTGTTATTGTGTTATTTGCTTTGTATGTCCAAGTAGCTATATTAGCGCGTGTGTATTCTTGAATAACTCATGAGTTGAGGCTGGTTGGTAAAACTCTGACTCTAACTGAATGGGTCCCTCAAACTGAACAGGTAAAGAGTCCTCCCATTCTGCAATTGAGGAAACAAAAGCTGATTAGAAAACAACAACTAATGGTAGCTAAACTTGGGTGAAATTGGTGAAGAACGAATGCAGGAGGTAATAGCTTCACGAACCCCAAATCTACAGTCATGAATAGAAGGCCAGAGAGCTTGAGAAACAGGAAAGATAGACAAATTGAGAAGGGAATCCATGTCAGGATGGAATCAAATACACTAGTCTAGGACCTGGGTCATGTTTGTATGCATTTCATTTAGCGGAGGATAACTCAACTGTTTTAGGGTAATATGAACCCTACAAACAACATGGCATATGTGCCAAATAGTGTATCCTCTGCGAACATGCCAAAAAATGACCACGCCCCCTTTTTCTGAGGTAAAATAGCTGTATCTTCTACACCGTTGAGGCTACAGACGATCTGAAGAACTCAAAATGTTCAGAATGGCCATGTTTAGGGGGTCATAAAAGAGTAAAACTTTGTAACTTGATATTTTACATGATTTACACCACCACAATACCCAGAAAATTGGCCATTTTCCAGGCTTTGGCATGTATCAGAGTTAAAAAGTAACAAATTTCTTAAAAATGGTGATCAGTAATATATATGAGAAGTGTTCATTCTATAAAAGGGTTTTTACAACAATCACTTCCTTTACACTTGCAGCACTTGATCTTGGCTACTCTGCAGGGACACCCATTCTTGTGAGCACATTTTCCACACATGCAGGGATCCAGCAGGCCTTCAGGCTTTGAAATCACTATTTCAGGAAGCAGTAAACTGCCCCTTTTTATGAAACGATAAGACTCAGCATGCAAAATGGTTGTGGCGTCTCTAAATGGGGCTTGGACCCACAGCTGGTGCTGATAATAAGCTCTATGGATGTGCTTCCTGGCGTTGGCTGAGGTACAAGTGGCTTTCTCAAAGTCCATTTTGAGGGGGTTGCTATTGAATGCAGCAAGGCGCAGGTCATCAAATGTCTCCAAGTCTGTAGATGGTTTCAGACACTTAACTAAGAATGTCTCTGCCATCAGTCATGAGGTAGAAATGCAAGCTTTTGTAATAGTAAAACTAGAAAACAACAGATTTCCTGAACGTATTTCTATTGGGCAGATATATTCTATGGTTTAGTTCTGGAATCAAGTGTTGCTTGGTCCATGCTGGCATAGTTTCATTGTAATAACAAAATAGCTCCACCTCCTATTGTGAAAAGTTGCTGTTAAATGAACTGAATGTATACGAAAAAAGAGCATACTTGCATCTAAGTTGCTTCAATGTGAATCAAACCAGTGCCCTCAAGTAATAGAGAAAAACCACTGAGCCTCTGAATCATAGTCACACCTACAACTACCCCATACTTGCAGCACTAGTTCCAGTGTATTTATGCAGTCCTGCATCTTAGCACCACTTCAAAGATTTTATAGCATAGTAGGAAAGATATTTTAACCCAACAGATAATGTTCAAAGGACAAAACTTTTAAAGAACTAATGTTCGTCAGGTGTAATCTATTTTTCCATGTAACACTTCATTGACTGTAATTGTGATGCAATTCAAAATTACTTGTATTTGTAATTGAAATACTACATCTAAGAAAGTACTTGTATTTGTATTTGAGTCCTTCAAAGTATCTGTATTTGTATTTAAATACTATTCAAAGTGTTTGACCCCAACCCTGATCCATGTATCAAGAACAGAGAGCTGAGTAAACATTAAGAAGAGCTGAGATGAATCAGGATGAAAGAAAGCGGGAGAGGGAAACTGATGTAACTAAACCTAGTCCTTTGCTCCTTTCAAAGTTGGCAGAGGCAAAATTTTCTTTAGTTACTTGTGTCTAGCAGATTAGCCCTTTTTTTTTCAGATTTTTTGTTAGCTTTTTGTCATTTATTTTAGCTTTTCAATGAAAGAATCAATAATGTTTTGTTTACTCTGTATTATTACTATTACTAGCAAGTACCCCAACACAAGGTGGTGCCTGACATACTAAGTTTTGCAAATTTGGAGTAATAGAATAAGGTGGTTTCCCTCTCCTGTTCCCCAGTATATCTGTCCTTTCTGTGTATTTTCTTTAAATACTTCATTGACATAGTTACATCAATCAGCCTTTTCCCATATTATGCTTCTATTTTATTGACACTTGCATTCTCTTGCTTCTTCTCTGCCTCTCTTATACCCATCATGATTGGCTACTGTAGAAATACACTCTATCCTAACTCAGTTCAGTGACCCAGTGTTTAGTTTTTATGACATACATACCAATGTATTCCAAGCTGTTAGATCCCAACAATTAAATGGTTAGTGTGTGCACTCCGCAATCAGCAGTTGCAGATTCGAATCCCAAGTAAGTTGTTTTTTCCCCATTTTTTTCCTTGTCAGGTAATTACAATGCTTTACCAACTCAGCACAACTCGTGAATTATTCATGAATACACACTTAGTTGTTATAATCAATTTTAAGAAAGTTAATTTTTTTTGATATTTGCAAAATTTTTGTTAGTCCAGCAACAAATACAGAAGATAAAAGATGTATATCAAGTCTGAGAAGGACAAAGACTTATTTAAGTGTTATAGGAGATAAACACAAAACAGAGATACTGAGTGTACTAATTTGTTTGAAAGTATTGTTAAGAGGTCGAGCACAGTATGCTTGGAAAGTTTAATAATTTTTTTGGCAATAGGGCTCAAAAAATTTTGAAGCTTTTTATAGTAGTACGCTCGTGTGTCAGTAATGACGACGATGATCAATGACTGTTGACGGGGTGTGTATTCATGAATATTCAAGAGCTGGTAAGAGTTGGTAAAGCATTGTCATTACCTGAATATAAACTACATTTCACAAAGAAAAGAAATAGGGAACAATGTACAAGAGGCAGAGAAGCAGGAAATTGAGAAAAGGCATGTAACTACTTCAATGAACAAGTGAAGGACATACACTTTAAAGGACAAAGATACTGGGGGGCAGGAGATGTAGATAGAGGGGGAGAAGGGAATCCATGAGTTGAAAAGGAATGACTGAGGGAAAAAAGAGAATAGGAGAGGGAACCATTGATAAAACTACCAAAATGCTACTTGCACCACTAATTTGCACAAGAGTAAGTCAGGCGTGACTGTTTGGCAGGGTACTTGCTAGTACTATAGTTGTATAAAATGTCAAATATCTTATTAAAATTTATAGACCATAAAAACAACTAAATTATCATATACACATTACAGATGTTCCAGTTATTTCAAATCCAGGCACTGCTTCTCAGTTCAGTTCAAACATGTTCACGTATCTATATGAAGTGGTAAGTTGGAAAAAATGTTTGAAATACGTGTCTTGTACTAATTATTTTCAGATGATGATAAAGTAAAAGATACATTTAAGCATAACCAGTCATTAAGCTGGTTATGAACATCACCTTTTGTTTTCTCTATAGTCCGGTGTTGTGTGCAGCTGCAGTGCAGTTATACTCGATGTCAGTGAAGGAGGGAGTCTAGAGTGTAATACCAATACTCCTGGATTATTAACAGTCACGACTCAAAATGCTAATAGAATGTTTAATATACAATTATATGCCAACAACTCAAGGAGATTTGCTGTAAGACAAGCTCAACTGAGTAAGTAAATATACGTATGTTAGTTTTGTCATTGTTTGTTTTTGCTGTAATTTGCTCTTCAATAATCTTAGGAAACGTTTCATCAGTAATCAATATTAGTTTATTTAACCCATTCATCACTGACACAAGCGCCTATAGATGCACAAAGATGACGTAATGCAGGGAAAAATATTTTCCCTAGACAAATAATGCTAAAGCTTAGCTTCAGCATCCAGAGTACAGCTAATGTTTTTTCTATTACATTTATTTTTTGAATAGAAATAGAAACTACATAACAGAGGTAGTCGTGCTAAAAATAAACTTGGTGTTAGTGTGAACAAAGACGAGTAATATTTCTGCTAATGAGTTAGTGGATTTTGTCTACAATGACTTTCCAGATGGCGAAATAAGAGGAAAGAGGGACAGAAGATACATAGCTACCGTTGTGTTACTACTGTCGATGCTAGAGAGTTGGACTTGCTCACTAACGCTATCATTTCATCACTTATAGTTGAGGAAACTACATTCTTCAACTTGAGAGCTACTACAGAACTGTAGGTAGCGAAGATACCAGCAGTATGTCAAAGAGGAAATTGAAGTTTATTTCCTGGTATGACAAACAGTTATTTATGAAGTATATTTTTTTTACAGTAAGAAATGTTTTTTCCCAGCTATAGCTAATGTGGCGGTAAGTTTTATTATGCCTAATGCTTTCCAGGAAATATGGCGCTAATTTCATCACAGCTAAAAACTTTTTTACAAACTCCTAGCAATGAGTGATGATTTAAAAGAAGATAAATTAAGTGAGTGAGTTTTACGTGTCATAATCTTTATGTGTTTGTAAAACTGATGATTATTATTGAAAAAAATATTGCCAAGCTTACATAATAAGATAAGCATATCATTGTTATTATGATGAACCATAGAGAAGTATTATTCTGGGAGCGATAACATGATGTTTTCTCGAAACATTGTTTGCAAAAGTAATCTTGATCGGTTCAACTTCCATAATATTCCACTTTGTCTGCAACATTTATGTATTCTCACAAGTTGTTTATCAATGACTAAATTTGCCTCTTTCCTTTTTGTGATTCACTCTCCATCTTTTCTAGCCTTATTGTAATTTCACCTGTTTTCCTAGCTATGCACAAAACGTTTACTTTTTTATGACATGAATTAAGTGCTATTGGCAAGTACCAACTATTTTCTACTGAAAGATTGAACGTTTTCAAAGTGGGCTACACAAATTACATATTTATTATGATAAAACTTTCAGATATGAAATTACGCTTAAATTAAAGCACAGTTTCCTTATGGGGAAAAGCACAAAGAATTATAAAAACACAAAGATACCTAGGGAGTAAAGGACAAGAAAATGTTCTCCTTATGTTGCCTGCTAATGTAAGCATAAAAGTTGTAAATATTATGACTGATAAAGAAATGTGTATTTATATAGAGATGGCTCAAGACTGATTAATGTATACATCATTAGAGCATTTAATCTATGATTATTGCTACTAAAGTCATTTTAGATCAAGAGAAGGAGAGCTTTGGTAGCTCACCCATCATTAAGGGTATACATTAGGAATGCACAACACTAGTTCTTTCATTGTTTACTTAATTCATTGTAGCAAGTCAGTGGTTAATAACCTTTGGGATTAAGAACCATCATTAGAACATATTATGGTTAATTTTTATTAATTGGATATCTGTGTTAACACAGAAATTCATATGATTTTAAACAAATGCCAATAATGCAGCTTAACTTGTTTTAGACACATTTGACGTACAAGGAGTCCAAGTATCTAATATTGATGAAGTTAACTACTCCATGGCTTTCATTAATGGATCCAAATCTCAAGGAGTGTTGCTAGCATTTCTAGCCAGAATAAATGGAGTGACTGACTTTAGTCGTTCACTGTATTTTGTCCAAGACAGACAAGGAGCTGAAGGCAGTAATGTGATTCCAGGACTATCAGGTGGGAGTTATACAACCTTGTTATATGATGTGGAGGAGACAGGAGAAATTACTAGTAACCAGCCAGCACATCAAAGTAATTTCACACTTAAATTTACAGGTAAACATGTTTTGTTTATTTTTTAATGTTTTTGTTGCTATAGGATAGCCTCATGCAGTTAAATTATTCCCTTGGAAACCTGCATAATAGTTGCATAACTGCTACTATATTATTGTAGGAAATAGCTTAAAATCTATTATTATTTTTATGCTTTATTAAAAGTAAGGCTTAAAATAAAACAATTGGTAAGTTAAAATGGTATCTTCTAAATTTCATGCAGTGCCTGCCTACATTAGAGATTGTTGGTAATAATTAAATTTTGGAACAATAAAATATTTCATAACTTAATGTATTCTCTCTCTTTCACAGGCAATACAGAATTAACAATATTTGGTCGCCAGTTCAATTCCTGTTGGCGACCAAATATTTGTAATTCTGTATTGTCAAAAAAACAACACAGCCTGTGAAAGAGAGAGAATAATCTAATGTGTAAATGAAGGCTGAGAAAGATATTATGAAATTTATAACTTGTTTTAATAAAAATCTCAAACATAATACATCTTCATCTTAAATAAAAAAAATTACAGCTATAGGTTCCTTTTTGTTTCATAATTAGGTATCAACTGTACTTCTAACCCTTCAAGTGACATGACAATCGGAATCACATGTGAATATGACAATGCTATATATAGAGGATATAGAGTGTACGTACAGAATGAAAGAGAAACAACACCAACTTACATGGATTCAACACAGTCAGGAATGGAAGTCACTGTTACCATTTCTATGAGTGGGAATCACTTAGTGTTTGTGTATCCAGTATGGAGATTATCTGGTGATAGACTCAATGGCAAATTAGGACCTGCTTATATGAGAATTTATAAAATTCCTCTAGTGTTCGATGATATCTCTACCATTAAAGGTATTCCTATTGGGTCATTTTTAATAATTACTTGATATACACTGAAATTTTTGAAGATTTTTCAACATTGAATTCAATGAGCAACATGTCGGTAGTGATATGTGATAGAAGATATTTCATTATGACTGCTGGTAAGAGTACTTAATGGGTAATGATACTAATGAGCTATAAGGAATTGTTATGCGAAAATGGAATTGTAAAAAATTATAAAATATCTAAACAAAAAAACTTGAATGTACATTGTCTTAGATAAAATCGGCATGTGATAAATATTGATCAACTTCCTGTTTGATCAATAATAGATCACACTGCTTTATTACAGTTGATTTTAACAGGTAATTGCCTTACTAGTGACTAAATTAATTGCTATAGGAAATTTTATTTTAAACCTTCATTTATTATACATGATGTAATAGAATATGCCTTCTACTTCTGTCTTAATAAGGTTTCCTAGAATTGTTGCACAATATAGGAACTATTTCACCTATTTGAATGTTCTCAAGTTTATAAATGGAGACATTTTGACAAAAGTGGTAGTTATTGGCACAACACTGCTAAGTATTTAAGTTGAGTTTGTGTGTCATTTCACTTGTTCTGGTAAATGTGCTGTAAGTCATTGCTCCATACATCACCTAGTTATATACTTTTAATATATTATATAAACTTTCAACTTGCTGAGAGCATTGGCACGGCCAACCTAAACCCTGGTGGCAGCGACTGAACAACAGGTGTTGTGGCTGAGGAGTGTTACATCTGCAAATATTGGCCGTAATACCCACACTTTAACTCTTATATATACACCAAATGAATTCTAAAAGCTTTTGGACTCAAGTTTTTACAGCATGAGTAGCTTAAGTTATAACTAACTAGGGAGACGAACTTCAGGTAAAGCCAATGGTGCTGAAGTTGCCCATTCCAATTAATACTAAGTCATTCTGTCATGCATTTGTTTGTCAAGAGTAAGTCGATCTTCTGAAATTATTTCATGTTATTTTTTTTGTGTTTGTTTATTAGCAATGGAATCCTCCATCATAGTGATATTACTGATTGTAAATGCTATTTTGTTGCTCTATATCATAATGGACAAGAGGAAAAAAACCAGTACTGACACTCAGAAGGAAGATAAAGACTCTAAGGTTACAATAGATTATAGTTTCATTTTCACTTGTTGACATTTCAAAATATTATCTTGTACATTAATGACCAAATAACATTCATCATTATGGCATCTAAATTTTGTTCTTAGTTTGAGAAGTCCCTACAATTAAATGCTTAATCAATATCATCCAAATATCTTTCACTGATTATTTTGCAATACTAATACGTATTATGGACAAAAATAAAAATAGAAGCATGTTGTAAGGGAACAGTATTTTTGTAGATTTTTAATGCATTTTTGCTGCATTGTATGTATATATATTTAGAATTTACAGCTGGAGATATCCCCTAATGAATGTAAG
>WLWD01005210.1_pt1 | contig 25603 bp, 15 predicted proteins | sample 6712731 | NCBI WGS metagenome assembly WLWD01 (sample SAMN12718690, study PRJNA576275) | sponge metagenome | isolation source: marine sponge | host: Mycale hentscheli | place: New Zealand: South Island, Marlborough, Capsize Point | collected 2014-11-01 | reverse complement strand
GGGTATTGCTATTTTTGAGTTTTAGTTTAATAGAATAGGCCGGATAAAGCAGGGAGCAGGTTATGTGAGACCTGATATGGGAGGGTCTACTACTCTCTCATATCCACCTATATGGGACTAGCCCTACCATATAACTCTCCTGCCGCTCTCATACCCACAGGAATTTACCATAGCTAGCTGCTTTACTGCTTATTGCAGAGCAGCCCAGGTAGAGTTAGATCTGGAGATAACAGCTGGCAGCTACAATACTAAAGTAAACTTGCTAAAGTAAACTTTCTGGCGTGCTTCAATTGAATTTTAATTGAATTTTAATTTTGGGCCGGAAACACGGAAGAATTCGCTTAACATAGAAAATGCTTGATAAACAAAGTTGCTAGTGGAAACTGGGCAGGCCTGGGTAAACGGGATCTAAAATAGTTAGAGCATGCGCCTTAGGTACTGGTGGATTTAGTGCACTAAATGCACCAGTACCCAAGCGCTTATGCTCTAACTATTACAAATAAATAAATAAACAAACATCCCCGATTTTCAATTGTGTTACCCCTGTAAATGTCTCGCTCGCTGCGCTCGCTCGCCAATTAGGCGTAAGGTTGCGCTTGCGCACGAGTGAGCGTAGCTTAGCTAGTCAGCTGCTTTATCATGGCATTGCTTAAATACTTGAAGAGGAAAAACCCAGTGGAGCAGGAGATTAGTGGGGCCCAAGATGGCCTTGCACTACCTACTCTGGACAAGTGTAAGACCCTTACTAAAGCTCAGCTGAAAGAGGCTAATAAGGCTGTAGAAGATGCAAGTGAAAGTGAGGGAGTAAGAAGAGGGGAAAGTATAACCGGTGTAGGGAGGAGGATAGGGCCAACATTGGAAAATATACTGCAGAAAATGGGCCTACCAGAGCAACCTCATATTTTTTCTGCTCATCTCAGGTGTAATGTAAGGATAATGATTAGATCTAGCTATAAAATATAGTCATTATGAATTATTTTATAACAGGTGAATGAATCAACTTGTCGGAGACTAAGATCAGAGTATTTGGCACAGTTAAAGATCCAGAAGCAGAAAGGTAGTGATGGAGTTATAAAAGCCCTGCCTACTAAACAGCAAGGAAGACCACTTTTGCTAGGACAAGAACTTGATAACTCCGTTCAAGATTATATTGAAGCATTAAGAGTCCTGGGTGGTGTAGTTAATACTCATATTGTCATGGCAGCTGCTGTTGGGATCATAAAGGCAAAAGACATTACATTACTTGCCTCACATGGAGGGAATATTGTTATCAATAAGAACTGGGCCAAGTCATAGCTTCACAGAATGAATTATGTGAAACGGAAGAGTTCAAATGCTGGAAAGGTATCTATTAATAATTGTATGGCAATAAAAGAAATCTTCTTGGCTGATATAGTGGCAGAGGTGCTTATGAATGATATCCCCAATGATTTAATCATCAACTGGGATCACACTGCTTTGAAACTAGTACCAACTGGGCAATGGACTATGCACCGAGCTGGGGATAAAATAATACCCATTGTAAATGTGGACGACAAGCGACAAATAACTGCTGTGCTTGCAGCAACTATGTCAGGTAAATAATTTTTCCATGTTATTAGAAATAGGAGTGTCATAGTGGTTTATAGATGAACCACAGCCACTTTTACTGATCACAATCAGCAAAATTCATATCTGTAATTAAGACTTTAGCATGGGTCAATGTCTTATTACTCACTAAGAAACGATTATGTACAAGAGGAAGGACAACCCAACTACAGTATGAAGCTGCCTGATGCTACACATTTTATTCCGTTTTATGTGCAATGTAGGTGACTATCTCCCTCCACAGCTGATCTACCAGGGAAAAACACACAGGTGCCACCCAAATACTACTTTTCCTACGGGATGGGATATATGGCATAGTGAGAACCACTGGTCAAATGAAGTGACAACCAAGCGATATATTGAGATGATTTTGACCCCTTTTGTGGTGAAGAAGCGTGCAGAGTTGGGGTTAGAAAAGACATTTCCAGCTTTGGTACTTTTTGACTGTTTTAGAGGTCAAACTACTGATGCAGTCAAAAGAATGCTTTTAGAACTGCACATAGTGGCTATCCAGATTCCTCCTAACTGTACTGATAAGTTGCAGCCCATGGACATCTCCATCAACAAACCTATGAAAGATGAACTCAAATCAAAATTTCAAGCCTGGTATGCAGAAGAAGTTCAGAAGCAGCTGAAAGCAGGTCCGGTTGAAGAAGTAAAGGTGGATTTGCGCCTGTCTAATATCAAAGGCAGAAGCGCTAACTGGATGATTGCGTCGTGCAGAGCATTGAATGTCGCCCAGAGTTAGCCATCAATGGATTTAGAAAGGCAGGGATTTGCAGTGCAATTGAAGCTGTGCACACACAGTAGCTAGCCGGTATCTTATATTTTAAATCATGTATCCATTATAGCATGATCATGCATGCATTACTAATTTATTTAAAATTAATCGTGATACAAAAATTGATTTATGGAAAAAGTGATAATGACATACTTTCATAACAACTAATAAGATGTGTCTTTTGGGAAAAGGAAGGATTTTTGCCATGAGCCAGAGCCACAATAATAGCTATGGCATGCACACCACAATCACTGCCGTTTATATGTTGTGTACATTCTCCCATCTCTAGCGTCTTGTCTGGGCCAAACAATTTTACACATAATTTCAGTGTTTCATCATCCACTCCAGAAAAGAATGAATCATAAACTTGAATACTTGGTGCAGACCCTTGAGTTGAAATTACAACCCAATGTTTACGCTTCTCACAGTGTAAAACTTGTATATAGAGGGAGTTGTTTGTCAAACAGAGGCGGCTACATGTATTGAGTGTCGTCAGTAATAGTAGAGCAGATATGTTACAAAAAATGGCCAAGATGTTCACTTTTGGCAGAAAGCATAAAAATTGGTACACAGGGGTTTTTGAGGGTGCTGATTCCAAATTTAATGGGAACCACGCAATTTGATTTTTGGTGACCTTTCTAGAGGTCAATTAACTTCGGAAAACCACAATTGTGTAGTCTAGCACCATTTCCACTTAACATAATTATGAAGTGTTTGGTATCAGAGCGAAGCTGACACCATGCTGAGTAAAATGAAACTGAAATTGAGTCCTTAAACCATTTTATTCCAAAGTTACGGCATTTTAATGTTCTTATACGTATAATGTTTACATGCAACCACAAAGTAAAGTATGTTAAGTCAGAGATCTGTGCACTGTCCCTCACAAAAACATAACTGAGTGCACTTTAAGTTTGCCTTGCGGCACTGGCATCGTCCACAACACTGTTTTCTTTCTTTTTGTCCACAAGGGTGTCCATTGCCCATCATTGTCTTCCTTCTGCCAGCCCCATTCTGAAGGACTTGGAAGTGTGGGATTTGCTATCAATGCTTGTCCCCAAACATGGCCGGCTTGGAATGAGGCACGCTTAACATGCTGCAAAAGAGCTGCCTTCGAAGGAGGAATGTTTTCCAGCTTTCTATTACCATGAGAGAAAAGTTGCTTCCTTACACTGTTCACTGTTACAATTGATGAAGTACGGCTGTAGAGCAGGACCACAAATCTCTCAATTTTTTCCATGTCACTCTCTGTAATTTCATCTTGTTCAGAAAGCTGGCTGAACAAAGATGTCAGGTTTGGCAGGAATTTCCATACATCCCATACAGTTTTCTTTCCTATTCCACTGAATGAGGAGACGGTGTCACACCCTGAAACAGCATGCATGAACAATAGGCCTTTAGAGCGTTCGTGTCCAAGTACAGCGGCAATTGTATGAACTGCAATGTATCTAAAGTTTCTGCCATGACCAAAAGCTAACCAGATTTCACATCCATCAAGCACTCTAACGGTTGCAATTGCGAGCACTAGTACATCTGTGTCAGTAGCATGCACCATAATCTTCCTCAAACCGCCTTGATGGGCATGAGCACAATGAAGCATCATGCGGTAGTCAGCTTCTTCATGTGTACATGGGTGCAGATTGGACACATCTAAAGTAGCAGTTGCTGCAACACATTTTCCTTTTGTTGTGACAAGTACTTTGCCATCAGGAACTTTGCAGGATTCAATGGCTGAAGCAAGAAACTTGAAAAGCTCTGTTTTGTTGGAGTCAACACGCAAGAAGGTTTTCCAATTCTGAGGAATATGTGTTTTCTCGGATACACGAAGAAGATTTCCAATGCCACGGCACTGTCTGACATGGGCCTTCAGACTGTCAGCAGTGTAAGAATCCCATACAACATCCACTCGTGAGACAACCTGGAGTTGATTGAAGATATAGGGGAGGAAGACATTGTCTGCATAATCCTTGAACGTCTTTGGAACAGTAATTGCATGTTTTGGCTCCAATTTGTGCACAAGAGCTGCTCCATCCAAGACCTTTACATCTACTTCAGGTAATGTCTCTGGACGTGGCGCCAATGGTTCCAGGCACTTCAGTAGATCAGCCTTGTTTCCATGGCGCATTGAGTTATTCTCAGCAAGAGACGGCAGCCAAGCATGGTTTTCATGCTCAAAGAATGCATCCATCTCCCCTTCCCTGGCCTGACATGAAATGTACATTCTGGAAAACAGCTGAAGGTCACTTTTCATGCTGGAGATTTTTGCTTTCGATTTGGATGATGCCTTTTGTTGTCCTGATTTGAACAGTGCAAAATTGTTCTTGGGTATGGTATCATGGAACGGCTTTGTGATCTGAACCATGCGTTCTTCAATGAATGCCTTGTATTGCTTCTTCCCAAGATCTTCAGCAGTCTTGACACTCTGTATGACTTCATCAGCCATGATTATCTTTGTGTCTAATGCCAACAAATCAGTGCTTGTTTCTGTGAAGGGGTTTCCCATATCATTGAAAACATCCACCACGTTCCTCACATTTGTGGCAAATTTGCTCTGAATATGGGATTTGTTCATGATGGCAATGTTTAGACTTCGATTTCGAATTCATACTGATCTCACTTATGACCCTAGCTATTTCTGGGCCAGCGATCATCCAGCGTCGCAAAGCTGATTCATTTTCAGTGATACCTATCACACCACCATCTCCCTTCACAATCGCATTTAACTGTTCATGGATCTGGTCATGAGCCATCATGGAGAATTTGTGACAGGTTTTCTGGGTGACAAAGTGTCCTTTGAGGAACTCATCCCACACTGTAGGACATTCACATTCAAGCTGCATCAGGTCTCTCACATGTACTGAAAGCCATCTAGCATAATGGAAGTGATCCATAGCAAACATCCAAGGTATGATGCTACCTAGTGCTTCAATATACATCAAGAAGTTGCCTTCTCGCTGTGCTCGCATGAACTGAAGGAAGAGGATCTCCAATTTGAGGGTTTTGCTCCAATATAAGAACTGCGGATGATTAATTTCCATATCTGTACACCAATCATCAAATGACTTCATTTCCGATTTCTCTGCCTTTGAAGAATCTTGGTATGCAGTATATGCTTGATTCTGTAAGCGGAATAAGGCTGCTGCTGTTACTTGATGAGCCCACTGTGCTCTGGATACGTGTGAGCCACTCTGAAGAGCATCGGCTCTCCCTTCTGTGGTAACATTATCAGTGGCCATGATGGCTACCCAACCACTTCCATCCAACCAGTTTCCAAGAACATTCAGCAGAGCCATTTCAATATGCAACCCACCCATCAGTACTACATACTTCCCTTCACCATACTGGTCTGGCCAAGACCATTGCATTTCCTTGGCAATGGCATACAATGGTTGGTCGACTGTCAACACTGGAACCTGCCCAGGATTAACGTGTTGAGTAGCCTTGATGATAATGTCCATTCCATGCTTTACCATGGCCAGAGAATGTGCATTATCACGAAAAAGTGGCATCAAGCCAGAGATTGCAGGTGGACGGTGAAGGGAATATTGAAGATGTGCAAAGTAAGCTGACCACGAGATGTTGTCATCTTTGTCAAGTTGCTCTTTCTGCAACAGCTGAATAACCCTTCTGAGCCAGGCAGTTGGTGCTTCATCAGACTCCAGTTTTGCAGTCTGGGGGATAGCCACTCCTACTGTCCTATGAGGAGATGGTTTGTCCATGGCAAATATTGCTGGTGGAACCTGAGTGGATGATTCCATCAGAGGTTTGACAAGTTTTGATTTAGATTTTTCATTAGGTGAAGCCCTGTCGAGATGACGCTCAGTCCCAGGAGTCTCATCTGTGATGTGCTGTGTCATTGACAATGCTGTCCCATGAAATGCAGTTAGAGCCGATGTAGACGTGGGATCATGGTCCAAGTTGTCGAGATTTCCAGTTGTAAACACTCGTTCTCTCAGGACTATTGGGCATACAACACCATCAGCTTCAAACTGGTCTATGACGCCATTGGCCATATCTGTAGAGAGTTGAAGTACTCTGTCGTATGACACTGACAAGCCCTTCTCAAACAATATATCAATCAGCTGACGCTTCCTTGTTTTATTGTGAATGAGAAGACCCAGGTAGAGTGGGAGCCTTGTTTCTCGATCAAGGTTGTGTCGCACAGCATTACTGTCTTTTCTGCACCACTTCATTGCATTAAATACCAACAGCTGTGTAATGGACAGTGCAGCACTTCTCACTTCTGTGTTGTTCTCTGTTTGGTTCTCAATATCAGTTCCACCAAGGATCATCTGTATTAGTGCTAACAAAGAAGTAGGGTTGGTATCATACTGCTCATCCAGCAAGGATCCTTTAAATCTATGCTGTACTTGGAATATATCTTTTCGGATGATTGCTGCTGCCCTCATCAAGCTAACTGCAGCACTATCGTGATCTTTCCTTGTTGCCTCCATCAAAGTGTCTCCAATGTCGGTTTTGAAAGAAAGAATGACTTCATATTTGTTTTTGTGAGCCTCCAGATCTGGGATTTGTGCAACAAGTTTCTCTTTAAGACGTGTGGCATTTATACGTTGGGAAGTGTCCCCTCCAAGCTGTTCAACACGAGAATTGTAGAGTTGTACCACATTGGATAGCTTAACAATGCTCTTACCTGTCTCTCAATTCTTCAATGTATGAGACAAGTTCTGCAAATGCTATGGAATCACAAGCTAATTTGTCATCAGCAGCACTAGCTTTTTTTCCCCGTGCACTAGATCTATGTCTAGTGAATAGTGCTGTTAAACACTGCTTATGGTATACGGCATCTGCTGCTACCATATCTCCTGATGCTAGCTTTACCAATAAGTGGGTGTCATTGAGTTCTGTGGCCATCTTGCGTACATTTGCATCAAGTTGCTTGGTAGCAGCTTTGTGAAAATCGTAGTCAACCAAGGCATCACAAAAGAAGCACGTGAATAGCTTTTCATCAGATTGAGATGTGCAAGAAAATGCTCCCCGGAGCCTGTCTTTAAGTGGTGAACTACACTCCCCTCTAACGACTTTCTTGCGAGCCCTGTCCACTTTAGTTTTGTTGCACATAACATAGCAAGTTTCATGCCATTTTGCATTGTGCAATTTTAACGTTCCTTCGATACCTGTTCCATCATCTAAGCGAGAAATCGTGATAGATAATGGTAGAGAATTAAGCTCATACAGTGACCGTAAGTTATCAGCTAACGTTTCATAGCCTGTTGATTGGCTTTTATTCTTACTTTTGGAGGCATCTATCGGTGATTCACTAGACGGTTGTTGACAAAGTGCACACAATGTCCAATCTGTAGGTTGTACTGCAGGTACAGATCTTGAAAACAGGAGCTTCAATTTTTTGGTAGCCATTCTTCTGAAATGAAAACAGACAGCTTGGTTAGCTATAGGTAGCTAGATAAAGACTATGCACACAAAAAACCCACAAACTCACCTTTAGGTTGTTAAAGGAGCCAGAGCAGCTGACCACATGGCCTTAGTGATGAGTCAGCAAAAGTACTGAGCATGTGCAGTGAAAATTACATTGAAAGTATGCTGCATGTTTCTAACATGCTTTTTGAGATGGCTTCACTAAATCTCAGAATTAGCTAATGGCACTGACAATTGTCAAAAATCAAGTTCATGGCCGTTTATATATTGATCAAGAAATTAAAACGCATATAACTTTGGATTGAAACAAGATATGACCATGATTTTGGTTTCATTTGACTCCTTATAATGTCAGCTTCGCTCTAATACCTAACACTTTATAAATATTTCAAGTAGAAATGGTGCTAGACTACAAATTGTAGTTTTCCGAAGTTAATTGACCTCTAGAAAGGTCACCAAAGGTCAAATTGCGTGGTTCCCATTAAATTTGTAATCAGCACCCTCAAAAACCCCTGTGTACTCATTTTCATGCTTTCTGCCAAAAGTGAACATCTTTTTGACATATCTTACAGGCTATAATGTAGACTGCAGGCCACAGATTCTAGGAAACTGATTTTTGAGAAGTTCTTGTGCAAAATCTATGTGTTTATCAGTTAACTTATCTGAACACAGCACAGTTTTATCAGAATCCATGAGCTGGATACCACTGTATGCTACCCATAGCTTGTCTGCTTCTGGCGAGAGAGGATCTTCATCATTTGACAGATCTTCATCATTTGTCGGAACTTCTTCAACTTCAATTTTAATCCTTTTTTGGGGAGATGAGGTGATTACTGACTCTTGGGCTAATAGTTTTCTCATCTTCATTATGAGCTTACTTTCACCTGTTAAAGTGTAGAGGCAAGGTATCTCTAGACCTCCCTGAGGCAGATCTTCAGAATAGCGCCTACTTCCAGTAATGATACAGTTTATATGGCCAAACCTCTGCAAGAAGAGTAAGCAGGCAGCCGATATCTTTCTTGGCACATGTCCAACAGTTACTCCGCCAGAAATAATGGCCACTGCATAGGGATCTTCACCGTTAGCCTCTTCTCTCTCACAGGTATACTCTTAAGTCCAGCGAAAGGGTTCCATATAGCCTTGTAGACATGGTATCCCCTGACACAGCTAGCTATCTGGAAGATTTCTGCCATCAGAACATTCACCGCCAAATTTTATCCCCGCCAAATCGTACACTTTACCAGACCGCCAAATTAGACTCCCGCCAATAAAAAGCGCTATACGGTAGTTCAAAGACTTCACTTCATACATAACTTGGCCACTACTGCAGAAATCAGCTGCTTCTATTACCTAATTCATAAAAGTTCTTAAGCAGTACAGAAAGACTTACAATAACAAACAATTATATATACCACCAAGAAATTCCATCTGTCTTTTCAACACCATAACTGATCACACCAGCCAGATTTACCACTTCTTCAGGTCAAAATTTATAGATATAAAATGTGTCTAACCAAACTGCTATACTGGACTAGTACATAGGCCTAGCATAGTCTCGCGTGGCCGACCCTTTTCCCTTTTATTATCCGCTCGCGCGGGGAGGGAAAGAGGGTCTGGTAGAAACTTGTACATCGTTTCGTGTCATTCCCCTGGATTCATGGGGAACCATACTTTCCGTGTATTGCTTATGTAGACGTAAAATTAAATTGTAATTGCTTGCATAGTAGCACTTATTCCTATGACTGTAACTATAGAATTGATTGCTAAATCAAACCCAGAGTCGGGATGTGGCCTTCCATTGTTTGCAACAGGTCAACAGAATGTTGGATGTGATGTTGGCATAATAGGTATATTTACGGTACCTATTTTATTTTACATTGCCATTAACATTAGTTTTATTGGATTCAATGCGAACATAAATCAATTTGGTGGATCAGCTTCATGATTCTCCTGCTGAACATCAAAGTTTGTTTATTTACTGGTATGTTTGGATGTACTATATTGTTCAACTCATAGTGGTACAACCATGGAACATGTTTATATAGAGTCCATAACAAGTTCCACACTTTTTGGAATACTGGGAGTAGGTCCATGTATTATGGTTATTGTGTTATTGTGCATAGCTCATCGCAATAAGAATTGGTTTATCATTATTCCAGCTAGAATCAATCCATATAAACTAGTTTATAAAGCCACTCACTTTGCCAAACAGCATAAAGTTCCTGTTCAACGTAGTGCTTTCACATACTGTGAAGATGAGATACCTACAGTACTAGATCTTGCAAAAACTAAATATGGAGGTCCACATATTACAGAAGATGTAGAGAATGTTAAAGCATTTTATGGAATTCTAAAAATTCTGTTGTCTTTAAGCCCTGTGTTTATATTACTAATAGCAGCAGATCATTCTGTGTTCTGGTACATTCAAAGTATTTTGCCAATTTTTTATGATAACAATTTATCGCACCAAATTTTTTTACTACTTCTTTCATGACAATACTTTATCTTCAGCAACTGTTGTTCTGGTAATTCCGCTATACTTGCTCGCTTTTAGAAAATAATATGCATTATTATTCTCTAAGTATGTTAAAAAGAATAGGCTTGGGCATAATATTTCTGATCATGACTCTTATAATGATAAATGCTTCAATTCTTTATACTTCAGCCAGAAAAAAAGATTGTTTCTTTCGAAGTCTCAACTATCCATATTTTCCCACCATGCATAACGACTCTGCAGATCACTACAACAGTAATTACAATTATTCTGAAGATAATTACTGGTCCAACTATTCAGACCCAACTATAAAATATGGAAGTATTCCAGCCATGTTGATCATCTTTCCTCGATGCTTGTATGGAATATCAAGTAACTATGTTACTGTATACAGCTCTCTATGAGTTCATGTGTGCTCAGAGTCCTCCATCCATGAAGGGACTACTAATTGGACTGTCTTTTGCCATAAAAGGAATTTTTCAAGCCATAGGATCACTTATAATAATTCCTTTTGGCTATTTCCCACCATCTTTCCCCAATTGTGGTTTGTGGTACTATGGAATAAATACATTACTATCATTTTTTTCTTTGATTGTTCATATATTATGCTAAGAAATACAAATATCGTCAAAGAGATGAGATATGCAACATTATCAATATGCGGAAGATTATTACTCAAAAACAGAAGAATAGCATTCACATAAAAACCAGTAGTTAACAAAACATTTTTATTTTAATTATCTCTCAACTTTTAGTGTTAGTCTTAATTTTTTATATTACATTTTTTTATGAAAAACATTTTGGTCGTACTAATTTCTGAGTTTCAATATATTTTTATGGCAATGTTTCTATAGCTAGCACACTTTACATTCAAAGAATATTATTTGTGCAATTGCTAAAGTTATAACTATGTTGCATTGTGGTTGCTGTCAATCATTCATTAATGTATAAACTCATATAGGTAGTTGATTCTAACTTAGCTATTACCTTTTCACATTTCCTTTAAATATTTATGATTACTTTCACTTTTCATTAAGTGATACATTATTAATTTGCATGAAGCTATCTTCTGAGTCCAACCTCACCACAGTCTAGTAGGGTGCAAGCCCAGAAAACTGCTAGTGAGTGAGCCTATAAAAGTGTTAATAAAACACAGAACACACTGTGTTGACACTTTCAAAATAATTCTCAACGTTGCCTTTATACTACCAAATATATCTGTACTTAAAACGTTTTCTCTTCTTATTCTTTATAAAGAACAACAGAAAAGTACATGATTATGCTGTAATCATTACTTAATAAATGTTTAAGCCCCTATTCATTTAGTTTGAGTTTCTGAAAAAGAAAACATCAAATGAGATATATCTAGGGAAGCTTCTTTGGTTCCCATATGCTGTCAAGAGTGTATGTTCTCATTTCACTGTTTACCTATTATGAAACTAGATTATAAACAATCTATTCAGTCTGAGCAATCACAATAATACTGTTATTGCCAACATCGGGCTAATCTTGGCACCATTCAGTCGTTGTTGTTCAGAGCAGCAGTAGATTAACAGATTAGAGAGACCTGACTAATCTCTCTAATAAGAAAATAAATTATTCCACCATCTAAACTAAAATATTACTGCTGTCCAGTCTCAAAATGCTTATAGCAGCTGCTTTTAATAAATAGGCCATGGGGCATTTATATATATAGTTTATTTCTGTCGTGCTACATGATAGTATAATAAATGCTATTACTTTTGAGAATGATTAAGAACCTCAGTCAGGAGTGTCACAAGTCACTGAAATGGAGTGGGAAGTTGTCTGTGTGCATATTGGAGTATCAAAAAATACTCTGGTATAGGGTGACAGTAAAAATGACATCTCAGAGTGGTGGTCAAGACATAATTCAGGTGAGACTGAAGAGGAAATGGAGTTACTTATTACCTGAGAGACATTATGAACAGCAACAACAGCAACACATGGGAATCTTGATTGAATTCTTTTAAGAGGTACTAACTCAATGACAAGGGAGTATTTTTGTGAGGAAATAATGGAATTTATTAATGGTTGTAACAACAAGGCTACATTCATTTAGATTGTCTTTAGAAGGCATCATAGTCTATAAGTAATTACAAGTAGCTATGTAGCAATTGACTAGTGATAGCTTCATCTAAATGACCTGTGCTCCTGACAAAGGACACTCTAGCTACTTAAAAACAGCCAGAGGATTTTAATGACATGGTAAGGGGTCTAAACGTCATAGTAACAACATGCAGCAAATATTGTCATTGAGTGGGCAATTATCTGGAAAGAACCTGGTGGCAGCTTACATACAACCCTCTCACTCATAGCCCCCACGTAGTATTTAGTCAATCAGCATCAATTTTCACATCTCAAATATATTACTTTTTTTTTGTATACACAACAAATATGTGTCCTTGAAGAGTGCATTTATTATTTTCAGGAGTTTATTAATATTCAATTAATTTAGCTAATCATTATAGCTACTATATACTTACAAATTCAATATGTCTATCAAGAATTTGAACTGGTCATGGTGATTCTAACGAAGGTTATGAAGTAATAAATAATTTAGTTCATTCACTCATTTTTGGGCACTACTCATATATTCAACTAAGTAGTGCAGCCAACAATAGGCATTTCTGATATGGCAGTACTCCCTACTCAGTAAGGTAGCATCCGACAGACAGAACGGCGGCTAGAACCTTTGCGCATGCGCGTTGGGGTTAATAATTAATGCCATCATTGGCCCTTGGGAAGGTAAAAGTCGTCACCGCAGTTAAACAATTTCTTGAAAGGGGAGTGGCTCAGTAGCTTTGTGATCATGGCTGCTTCGATCCCTTCGTCTATGCAGTGCATTAGATGCCACGCTCCAAGTAGGTTACTAAGTAATTCATAGGTGGCATTAGGGAAACATGGTTTGTTTCTCACCTCAGAGGATTACCGCCTGGAGGAGGTGAGTGTGCCTGAAATAGGAGAACAAGAAATTCTTGTGAAGGTGCTTGCTGTGGGCATATGTGCTGGTGATGCCAAGTGCTTCGCTGGAGCTCCTTACTTCTGGGGTACTTTTGAATAGCATAGCTTCAACTAACTTGCCAAATTCATAGAATTTTGTGAAGAAGAAGCACATAATAGAAACTTACACATGCAGAGCTAGCTTGAAAGTTAATCTGCTAATTATTTAATGTACTTGATCTCCAAGTTCAGCTTAATTTATAACTCCCTTTTTGTGCGTGTACAGTGAAATTATATCGACCTCATCACTACAGTTTATAAGCATATTTGCCACATGAGCAATACTTCACCACAACATGCCACTTATATGTCACTGTATACAGCTTTATACTTTATAAACACCTAGCTGTATTGGTGGTTGTGCTAGTCGGCCAATTGTGAAGTTGTGGATGTGATTTCTAGAAATGTGTTAATTTGTACATTTGGTACTGCTATTCTATGTTTTGCTATGTGTAGGCAGTGAGACACACCCGAAATATGTGCAGCCTCCAGTTATTCCTGGTCACGAGTTCATTGGAGAAGTAGTGAAGCTTGGACCAGGTATGTGTTAAGAAGATTCACACGTGGCAACAATTACTTTATTGAGGCGTATAAATTACTGTATCTTAAGTCACTGTCTAGCCTTGCTGATCCTTACCAACTTATAACTTTGGGCACAGATGTGATCTAAGTGCAATTCACAGTGGTATTCATTGGGTGACATACCACTACAGGCTGAATTCTTAGGGGACTACAAGCACAATCCGTCATTTCTCTACATTAACTGCTTATTTATTTATTTATTTATTTATTTATTTTATTTATTTTATTTTTTTCTCTAGGAGCAAAGGAGAAGTACGGAGTAGATGTGGGTGACCATGCCATATCTGAGAACATCGTCCCTTGTTGGGAGCGTCGCTACTGCCTCCGAGTAAAGTATAACATGTGTAAGTTATTTCTTCACAGCTCCTACTGATGAGCAATCATTCGCTCTCACTGATCTGCTTTTTGCTTTTATTACTTTCCATGGTTGTTGTTTGTTGTTGTTGTTGTTGTTGCTGTTTGTTAAATTAATGCAAATTATCTTTCATGGTCTTCATTTTATTATGCTCTCTAAAGTAGGACAATGGTGGGCCTCACTGGCTATAATTTAGAACTAATTTTTGATTGAGTAAGTGTTTATTGGTTGTTGTTCTAAGTCAACCTGAGCAAATACAATTAGTTCACAGGTCTAGATAATAAAAGTTAATTTGCTGACCTTTGGAATGCCAATGAATAATGTTTATAAACTGATGGTTTTGAACAGTACAATCACACAATGTACAATGTATTTCCACTACAAGGTGAACAAATAAATTCGAAAAGTGTTTTTAATACTTAAAAATTCGGTAATCCAGTATAGAATTTTACACATTCTTCATCATTGATGAAATCTTTTTCAGTGAATGTTTGCATCATTTCCTTCAGCACTAATATTTCAGCTTGCAAAATGGATATCTGTCACTTACATTTTAAAAGTTCCTCATCTTTTTTATTCATGATTGCCGAAGTCAAATCAGTTTGACAAGTTGCTTGAGTTACCTGAAATTCACCATTACCTTCATTGCTATTACAAGAACCACTTTCAGTAGCTTCAGAAAGCAAGATTGGCCTGTTGTCTTTTGAAGACTCCCTAGGTTTGGCCCTTATCCACCGCTCCTCTGCAGCTCTAGCTTTGTCCTCACAAACTTCTCTGCTGTGGCCGAGGTCGAGACTTGGAAGCCAATCAGGATTGGTTTCATCTAGTAGAGAAGTTGGCTTTCCAGAGACAAAATGTTTGGAGCAAATTCTATCATTACTCAATATCTTCTGTGTTAAATTAGCTCTCTTTATGGCCGATAAAAACCCTTGCCGACGTTTTTGGCTCAACTTTTTCAATCCATGCCCTCTGTTGGTAACAACTTTAGGGATCCTATAAAAGGACACATCCTTATCACGTCCAGAACGCTTGCTACAGACAACAACTATACACAACACCATTGCTCTATGTGCCGAACCTGTACACCAGCACCGGGAGTCACGTGATGAGCAGTGTCGGGCGAAAACACTCTATTCAATTTCTAAGGTGATACGGGTAATGGTTGTTAAACGGGAGGATTCTTCGGGGTCGAACGCGGAGCGAACACAAAAACACGGAGGATCAAAGTTCAAAATGACATACGTACGTCCAAACATATAAACAAACATCCCCGATTTTCAATTGTGTTACCCCTGTAAGTGTCTCGCTCGCCAATAATTTTTGTGAAAGAGCCGTAACCTATGATGGACCTTTGGTTGTTCATACATGCTGTTAGTGCATTGTTAGTCTAGTAGACAATGAATTTTCAAGTAAATACTGTTGCATAGGGCTAATAACTAGTGATGTGCTTGAGCACAATGGCAAGCGAGCCTAAAGACTATACTATTTTTTTATATGATTTTGACTTCTAACACTGAAGCTACTGAAAATAAGGTCCAGTTTTTAAATTTTGCATACACGGTAAAGGGATTTCAGTGCCATAGTAACAACTCTCTGCAACTGCTTGAATTGAAGGGAAAAAACAACAACACAACAATACACCTTATTTAAACGTTTTCTTTGTAGCTAAGTAGTGGTTGTAACACACAATGCTTTGAAACAACTGGACATGCACCTACACAGACTTACCTCCGCGGATAGTCTAGTGGACAATGCATTTTCAAGTAAATACTGTTGCGCACGGCTTATAGCCATGACAAAGAGCGCATTGACTTACCACAGCCACTAACTCGAATAGAAATGGAGGTCCCATAAGTTTTCACGTTTTAACTGCACCCGCAAAAGAATTCAAAACGGTAAACAATTCAATTTCTAGGGTGATACGGGTACTGATCGATAAACCAGAGGATTCTGTTTAGTGCAATTTGGGACGTACGTCCACACAAATCACTCTCTTACCTGATTAATGGTAACTTTTGTAGTAGTATCAAACATTCTGATAATCTCAATTACCAGTAACAAAAAAATAAACCAGTTACACAAAAACGCGAGGGTCAAAGTACAAAATTACATACGTACGTCCAAACATAATATATATAAATAAACTAGAGGTGTGCTTGAGCACAAATGGCGAGCGAGCCTTAAACTACACTATTGTTAAATGATTGATTTCAACAACTAACACTCAAGCTACTAAAACTAGTGGTGTGCTTGATCACAAATGGCGAGCGAGCCTGATAGTTAGGTAACATACAACTAAGTATTGTTACTATGTTTTAGCTTAGTTCATGCAAACACTATAATAGCAGTTATGACTTATTATTTCAGCAAACAAATACAAAATCACTCTCTTACATGATTAATGGTAACTTCTGTAATATCAAACATCTGACATTCTGATAATCTCAATTACTAGTAACTCTTGAACAAGCTCTCAGCTACGATAAAAAAATAAACCAGTGTTATAATTTGTAATTTTAGAAAACAAATATGGAATTACTACTTACCTCAATTTCCTGAGTATTGGTAACTTCTGTAGTATCAAATTTAAGTTACTTTTACTATCTGAATTACCGTGAATTCTTGACAACAAGCTCTCAGCTACAAAAACAAAAGACCATCAATTTTAGCACACAAATACAAAATTACTTTCTTACTTTTTCTTGAGCAGTGGTAACTTCAGTAGTACCAAATTTAAGCAATTCTGACTATTTGAATTTACTATTCACTCTTGACAACAAGCTCTTAGCTTCAAAAAAGAAAGGCCAGAGTTATTTTTGTATATTTAGCTAACAAAAATATGGAATTACTTACTTAACACAGCTTCCCTCGAGTAGTAGTAGCTTCCTTAGCATTAATATTACGGCATTCTGACTACCAATGGCTCTTGACAACCAACAATCGGCACTTCGTATCCCCCCTAAAACGGCAAAGTTTTGAAATGAAGTCTGGAAAAGGGTCTTCAATGCCATAGTAACCGGTCACAGCAACTGCTTTATGTCTTGAAAAAAAGCGAGGAATTTGCTCAGACTTTGGAGCTTAAGTTTAAAGTAAGGTTTGCTTAATGCTGTAGTTTCAGAATAAACTGGGGTCAAGCCAGAAAAGCCGTGTTTTTAGGAGAAAAAAAGGGAACCCGCGCGCGCGTTTAAGAGACATACGTACCATCCATACTTACATAAAACATATACCCGATTTTGCATTATCCACCCCTAATACAGTCTCGCTCGCTCCGCTCGCTCACCAACTAGTGGTGTCCTTGAGCACAAATGGCGAGCGAGCCTAATAGTTAGGTAACATAAAAATAAGTATTGTTAATATGTCTTAGCTTAGTTCATGCAAACACTATAATAGCAGTTATGACAGCAAACAAATACAAAATCACTCTCCTACCTGATTTGTTAACTTTTGTAGTATTAAACATATGCCATTCTGATAATCTCAATTACCAGTAACTCTTGAATAAACTCTCAGCTACAATAAACAAAAAATCAGTGTTATTATTTGTAATTTAAGCCAACAAATATGGAATTACTACTTACCTCAATTTCCTGAGTATTGATAACTTCTGTAGTATCAAATTTAACTTACTTTGACTATCTGAATTACCTCGAATTCTTGACAACAAGCTCTCACCTACAAAAACAAAAGACAATCAATTTTAGTACACAAATACAAAATTACTTTCTTACCTCATTTTCTTGAGCAGTGGTAACTTTTGTAGTACCAAATTTGAGCCATTCTGACTGTTTGAATTTACCAGTCACTGTTGACAACAAGCTCTTAGCTACAAAAAAGAAAGGCCAGCGGGTTTTTTGCATATTTAGCTAACAAATATGGAATTACGTACTTACCTCAGCTTCCCTGGAGTAGTAGTAGCTTCTTTAGCATTAATACTACTGCATTCTGACTACCCATGGCTCTTGACAACCAACAATCTGCACTCCGTATCCCCCGAAAACGGAGAAAATTAAGTCTGGAAAAGGGTCTTCAATGCCATAGTAACCGGTCGAATCAACTTTTTGTTTCTTGAAAAGAAGCGTATGCCCTTTAAACGCGCACGCGGGGAACTTTTTTTTTCCCTCCTAAAAACACGTACCATCCACACATACCATCCATACATACATATAACATATACCCGATTTTGCATTATCCACCCCTAATATTGTCGCGATCGCTTGCCAATTAACTTACCACCACCCACCACTAACTCGAATAGAAATGGAACTCCGGTAAGTTTTTGAGTTTTACCTGCATCCACATAAGAATCCTAAGAGGTTAACGATTCAATTTCTAGGATGATACGGGTAATGATCGATAAACCAGAGTATTCTGTTTAGTGAACTTTGAGAAGGGGTCAAAGACTGAGCTAACACAAAAATACGAGAGGGTCAAAGTACAACTGTTTGACTTAAAAAAAAAGAAAAGAAAAAACAACAACAGGCTTTTTTAGGAATTGACGACAGGTTTGAACCTAACCCTATATGCTTACTACTGTAGTAGCCAAAATTCTGTGTAAAGGAAGCTAAAATATTTATTGTTAGTTAAACATTTACTTTGTGCTGTTATTTAGATAAGCAGTAGCTGTAACTTGCAGCACTTTCATTCACACTTTTTCACTGGACATACCAACACAAGACTTAACATCGTGGTGAGATTATTGGGCAATGAATAATCAAGTAAGAATGACGGTATTGCGTAGGGGGTGTAAGTATGACAAGGAGCGCATTAACTTACCACCGCCACTAATTCGAAACTCTGGTAAGTGTATAAGTTAACTACGCCCGCAAAAGAATTCAAAGCTGTAAACAATTCAGTTTCTTCGAATGGTACGGGTAAAGATCGTTAAGTCTAAATATTCTGTTTAGTGGCGTATGGGACGAGGTCGACTCCTAGCATGAATGCACTGGAGTTTTTGTTGTTGATTTTTATTATTATTCCTAAGAAAAGCCATATAATCTTATTCAAAGTTTTAAAATGCCAGAGAGAACTCATCATTTACAAAATACTTCATCTAGCCACTGTGTATTAGAGGACATCAAAGAGGTCTCATTGGTTTATTATCGTGCAGTGATAAAAATATCACTTTACACATTTGATCATCAAGAATAAACATTGCCTAAACAGTCACTTACACTTAAAACAAACAAGAGCATCACAAAAAGCCTGAGCTTTCAACATCACACTATGTCTCATTGACAGTACAAATCCATCAGACTTGTTCCAGTATAATAATAAATCTATTGGAATACGGAACAAATTTTCTGGTTCTAACAATTAATTATGTTAATTAAAACTTAACCCTGACGTGGACTTCTTGCCTAGTCCTCTTCAGGGGCAATTTTATGCTATTTTTATCGCTGCACAATAATAAATCATGCAATTATTATTTTTAGGATGTGCTAGACAGATTTAAGATTCCAAAATTAAAGTTTAGTATATCGCAGGATAATCTTTCTGTAACTCTGTTATGAAGTTGAAAAAGGAGAAAATGACAATTGACTAATCGCTTTTCATGAAATTTTGGGCTCTTAAGAATTATGACTAGAAGAAGAAGAATTAAGAATAGTATTAATTCTGTATTGTTTAAGTAAAAGCTGAGTAAGAGAGAGAATACATCTAAGAAGAAGAAGCAATGAAATAAATTTCATAAGTGCTCCTCATTTTGAAGGGGAGTGTGGTTACAACAGTGTAAAATAAATTTGGTAGTGGTGTAAGCCATTAAAATCTGCACCTCATGCATTTTCTAAACCTTTCTTGTAAAGTCCAAATAATTACCATAAATGGAAAAATGCTATTTTGTATTATTAATAAATTCTGAATTCATACTTTTTTTTAGAAAAATTCACAAAAAGCTAGTATAAGATACAATATTATCGCTTTCCTTTCATAAAATTAACAGTTTTGGGAGTATTTAAATCTCTTGATATGATGTGTGCTAATTGTATATAAAAACAATTGTAGTGAAGTCTTTCTAAACTTTGTAATATGCCACCTGGAATCAATCCAGAACCACTTGCTTCATGCACAAGGGTAGTGCCACTGAGCTATATACGACTACCAGCCAACAAACAAACTCTCCAATTCATGTATTTATACAGTTTATGGGGTGCCGCTATGCTACAGTTTCGCTCTCAACTGACCAACCAAAATTCTATTTTTTCAAAGATTCTTTTTACCCGTAAAAAATTTTTACTCCACTAAATTATCACTTTACAATTTCTTTCTCAGCCTTCTTTTACTCATTAGATGTATTCTCTCTCATTCACGGGCTTTATTAAACGATACAGAATTAAAAATATTTAATCCCCACCAAAAAGAAAAAGAATCTTTGAAAAAAGATAATTTTCACTTGGTCTGTAGAGTGAGACTGTAGCGTAGCAGTACCCCGTAATGGTCAACTGATATATGGAATAACTTTTTTTTATCATCATGATCTTATAACAGTATTGTATAGTTTTTATGCAACCTAACAAAGCAGGCTCACTCCCGTTTGTGCTCAAGTGTACCACTAGTTGGCAGCGAACGAAGCGAGCGAGACACTATCAGGGGTAACACAATTAAAAATCAGGGATATTTGTTATCGAGCGAACAAAGCGAGCGAGATACTATTAGGGGTGGACAATACAAAATCGGGTATATGTTCGATATGGATCTCCTAAAAACACGGCTTTTTAGGCTTCACCCCTGTTTCTGTTCAAATAAACATTCCAAATTTTTTTAACAGTGGAAACATTCAATAGTTTGGCAGATTATGCATAGTAAACAGATACAAAGTTTATTATGTCCGGGACAACCAATAGAAGAGTACAATTCTGTTGTGGAGCAGTAGCTAAGTGATAAATCCAGGACTGTCCGGGAGCTTTTGGGACAGTTCGCAACTATGTAATATTCAATTATTAATACTTTTTTGCATGAACTAAGCTAAACTATATTATGTAACAATACTGTAGTTTATGTAACCTAGGCAAGTTCGCTCGATATTTGTGCTCAAGCACACCACTAGTTTAAATATGTTTGGACATGCGTATATCATTTTTGTACTTTGACCAGGGCGTTTTTGCTTTAGCTCGGTGGTTTGACCCTGTCCCAAACTTCACTAAAGGAATCTTCTGGTTTATCGATCATTACCCGCATCACCTTAGAAATTTAATTGTTTATCGTTTTGAATTATTTTGCTTGTGCAGTTAAAACTTAGAACTTCCCAGAGTTTCATTTCCATTTGAGTTAGTGGTGGTGGTAAGTTAATGCGCTATTAGTCATAGTTATAAGCCCTAAGAAAAAGTATTTATTTCTTCATTTGCCTTACACTAACCATGAAGGTACCTAAGTCTTGTGTAGGTATGTCCAGTGGTGTGACAGTATTGCACGTTAGAGCTACCTACCTAACTAAAGAATATAACAAAGAAAACGTTGAATAACGTGATTTGTTTTGTTTTGGTCATTGTTTTTTTTTTATTCAAACAGTTGTGGCGAGTGGTTACTATGGTATTGAAACCACTTTACCGTATACACGTATTTAAAGCTCTTTATTTTTTAGTAGCGTGAGTGTTAGAAGTTGAAATCAATCATTTAACAATTAACAATAGTGTAGTTTTAGGCTCTGTCACCATTTGTGCTCAAGCACATCACTAGTTATAATATGAGAATATTAAGTACTCTCAAATAGGAATAATATAGTATTAAACTAGACTGGTTTGGAGTAAAAATTAAGGACTGGTCAGCACAAACACAGTAATATGCATTTCCCAGTGTGAAATAATAGATTTTTTGTTACTACATGTGATGGCAGAGTTATTCCCAATGTTCTATTTTATCAAGTGTAAGTTGGTAATGGACTGGCAATGACAGCATTTTGCTTATGAGAAAGTACACAAGTGTAGTGTATCAATGTATCTCTTTTAAGCTCTGTACTTATTGTATTGAAAACTCACGCAGTGTTTTTTACTGTATCTGTGTGTTGGAAGTTTGGGATGTGTTTGTTGCTTTTTTGTTGTGAGAATAAATATCTTATATTCTAAAACATGTTTAGAAATCAACTATACTAAAATTAAAAAAGTTTTTTAATAACACCAGCTATTCAGGCTAATACAAGGTATTTGGGGAATAGAGTACCAATAAGTATGTGCACATGATAAAAAGAAAACACCACCAATTAGCTAAGGCAAATGTATTTCAATCAGCACTTATTACAATTATGCCACTCAAGGTTTTGCCTATCCTGACATATTGGAAGCAAAGTTACAACAATAACATTGACTGCACAAGTCGGTCTTGAAGCTAGCTCATATACTACATAAGATAGCTTTAAAAAAGCAATAAATGCTTGTTTTGTGAGTATTTTGACATTATTGGATTGACTATTATTTTTGTAATTCAGTCATTCTCGGCTTAAATAATTATAAAAATAGCAAATTTTTCTCATTCTAACAGCCAATATTGTTAATTCTAATGATTGTGAAATAGCTTTAGTGTTGTAACTTTGATGCAATAATATGATAATTATAATTTTGTGTCAGGCATTTGTTATAAGATATACTATTCAACGAAGAAAATATGTTTTTAATACCAAAAATTATATAAAGAACCCCAGAATAAAAAGCAAAATATAACCACATTTCATTTGTAATGGAAACTTAATCACTCATGACAATTAAGTTATTGCACATTGCATATAAGCTAATTTTATTCTTAAAATAGTTTTCATTTAGTGCTAAGACCTAACACCATAATGATGTAATTAACTATTACATTGCTTTGATAACATCTTGCACCCTTTTAACTAACATAGTTTTTCAAGATTATTTATATCAATTTCAGATTGACTTGTTGTTGTTTTTGACAGTACTAACTCTCATAAGCATGCTCTTCTAGTCACTTAGACTATGTCCTGTAATTCAATCCAGAATTTAGTGTAAATTCAAATGAAAAAGTAATGCCCCCCCCCACCCCACCCCCAATTGGTTCAAAATTCTTAGTCATCTGCTATACATTATACATCTTTAGAATTATTTAAAATGCTAGTCACTTGTGATTTCAGTCTGCCAATAACTTAAAGGTTGTTTTTAGTTAATATCGGCAAGAAGTCGAAACTTCCAGGGTTAAGTTTTAATTAACAATATTGGCTGTTAGAACAAGAAAATTTGCTATTTATAATTATTTCAGCCGAGAATGACTGAATTAGTTTTTAACTTTTAACACTGAATAGCATTAGTGGTGTTCAATAGGACCAATTAAATAATTTTCTATTGACAACAGTTTTAGAAAGCATAACAACAACTGTCAAACAGCAAATATATATATTATATAATTATATATTCTGGTCAGGCGATGCTTTCTCATACGGTTTGGGTTTTTTTAATTTAGTGAAGCGAGTGATTGGGACTGTCTGATATTTATCTACTATGACGTCTTCAATTCAATTTGTCTTATGTTACGTGTACCCTTTTCCATTAATGTGCCTATGCACATTCGATGAAATTCAATGACAATCTATAGCACCATTTTATTGTGGAGCATTTGTTGAACACAATAGAAATCATCAACAACATATAAAAAAAGCAAGAGTTGTTAAAAATGCTATAGATATGCTCAATCCCTCATTAGCAGAGAGCAACTATAAAATACTCCTTGAATCTATTTGGAACTGTCTGGCTAGATCTCTGACTTCAATCGAAAACATTTTATATTGTTAGATAAGACTCTGCATGTACTCTTCTGTATCATTCAGCATTACTTTGAACTTTACAGGAAATTGCACACTTAAACCTTATAATGACTATTTAATTTCAAAGAATAATCAAGGTCATAATTTTGATAACACTATGTTGTTTGGGAAAATTTAAATCCCAGTGTGCTTACTATAAATTCAGTATTCTTACTGTTTAAAATCATTTTTCTGGAAAAATGAATAGTAGCAAAAAGTTCGAGATATTAACGGAAGTAACGAAAACAACCAGCTTACTGAATATTGATACAATACAAAGAAGAAGACCAACAAGTTTAATTAAAATATTAAGATTAAAGAATTGGTGTGTTTCCTCTAAAGCAGCATTGATCACGTTGATGTGGAGTTTTTGTATTGGAATAGCATATGGATTAGCAAGCAACCCTAGCAAAACTTTCCTGCAATTGCAGTGGATTTTATCTGTAATATATATAATAGATGCTATCAGTTTATGTTTTTATCCATTGGCTGGATATTTAGCGGACAATGTGCTTGGAAGATACAAAATAATAAAAGCTAGCTTAATAATATATATATTTGCTTGTATAGTAGCACTTATTCCTGTTGCAGTATCTATAGTATTGTTTACTAACCCAGAGTGGGGATGTGACCCTACACTGTTTGCATCAGGTCAACAAAATGTTGGATGTGACGTTGGTTTCATAGGTTTAATTGTAGTTCCTGGTTTATTTTACATTGCCATTAACATCAGTTTTATTGGATTCAATGCGAACATAATTCAATTTGGTATGGATCAGCTTCATGATTCGCCTGCTGAACATCAAAGTTTGTTTATTTACTGGTATGTTTGGATATACTATATCATTCAGCTCATAATTTTACAACCTTGGAACATGCTTGATATAGAACTCATAACAAGTTTAACACTTTTTACAATACTGGGAGTAATTCCATTTATTATGGTTATTGTGTTAATGTGCATAACTCATCGCAATAAGAATTGGTTTCTCATTATACCAGCTAGAATCAATCCATATAAACTAGTTTATAAAGTCACTCGCTTTGCCAGACAGCATAAAGTTCCTGTTCAACGTAGTGCTTTCACATACTGTGAAGATGAGATACCTACTGGACTAGATCTTGCAAAAACTAAATATGGAGGTCCATATACTACAGAAGATGTAGAGAATGTTAAAGCATTTTATGGAATTCTAAAAATTCTGTTGTCTTTAAGCCCTGTGTTTATATTACTAATAGCAGCAGATCATTCTGTGTTCTGGTACATTCAAAGTATTGTGCCAAATTTTTATGATCACTATTTATCTTACCGAATTATTGACTACTTCTTTGATGACAATACTTTATCTTCTGCAACTGTTGTTCTGCTAATTCCGCTATACTTGCTCATTTTTAGAAAATGTATGCGTTATTATTCTGTAAGTATGTTAAAAAGAATAGGCTTGGGCATAATATTTCTGATCATGACTCTTATAATGATAAATGCTTCAATTCTTTATACTTCAGCCAGCAAAAAAGAGTGTTTCTTTCCACATCTCAACCATCGGTACAGTAATTACAATTATTCTGAATATAATTACTGGTCCAACTATTCAGACCCAACTCCAGCCATGTTGATCATCTTTCCTCGATGCTTGTACGGAATATCAA
>WLWD01001849.1_pt1 | contig 25610 bp, 11 predicted proteins | sample 6712731 | NCBI WGS metagenome assembly WLWD01 (sample SAMN12718690, study PRJNA576275) | sponge metagenome | isolation source: marine sponge | host: Mycale hentscheli | place: New Zealand: South Island, Marlborough, Capsize Point | collected 2014-11-01 | reverse complement strand
ATGAATACGCACACGTAGACTTTGATGAGAGTTGGCCGTCTTGAAGGTCCTAGTTTGAGGTGCAGTGGACCAGCAAAATCAGTACCCACAGCTTGAAACACTGCTCCAGGAGTCAATCGCTGCTTAGGTAATTGTCCCATCAACTGTTGACTTGTCTTGGCTTGCTGTTTCTTACAAACCACACATTGGCGAAAGATTGAACGCACAAGTCTTCTTGCTGATTGAATATGGTAGTCTCTTAAGATTAATGGCAACAATATAGATGGACCAGCATGACAAGATCTGATATGGTGATGTCTAACAAGCAAATGGACCAGTTTATCTTTAGAGGGAAGTATTAAAGGGTGTCTTTGACTGTGAGTAAGCTTTCCTTTGTTTAGACGACCTCCAACTTGGAGTAATTGAAGATTATCGAGATAAGGTGTTCAGGTGTTTAAAGAGCTGTGTCGAGGAAACTCCTTTTTCCTCCTAAGGCAGTTAAGTTCAGTAGAAAATGACCTTTCCTGGACTCGTCTGAATAGAAAGTTTTCTGCTTCCTTACATTCCTCCAGCAAAATGGTTGTACTCGTCAGTTTTTTGTCTGATTTGAGTCGACAATTGTTCACAAATCTCTTGATCCAAGCTAGAACTCTAATCAATCTAGAATAATTGGAATACTTGTTAATTAGCCAGTAATGATCAGAGGAGTCTACAGCAGCACAATAGATTTGAACTTCAGATTCATTTTTATTCCGGAATTGGCTACAAGATGATGGCCATTCATCAGGTGACTCTGAAAGCCAAGATGGACCCTTCCACCAACAGACAGAGTTTAGAAGTTCACTAGGCATTGGACCTCTGGAAGCAAGATCAGCTGGGTTGTCAGCAGTGGGTACATAGCGCCAACTAGTTGCTGGAACTTTGTCCAAAATCTCCACTACTCTGTTTGAAACAAAGATTTGAAGTTTCCTGGGATTAGCATTATTTAGCCAGGATAAGACTATAGTGGAATCTGTCCAGGCATACAAGTTCGGAGCTTCAATCTGCAAAGCCTGACTCACTTGAGACAATAGTTTGGCAAGCAGATGTGCACCACAGAGCTCCAAACGAGGAATAGTGGTTTTCTTGATAGGTGCTACTTTAGTTTTGGAGAGTACAAGAGCTACTGAGGTAGAGGCGTCAGCATATACACACCTCAAGTATACAACTGCACCATAAGCACTCTGAGATGCATCACTGAATCCATGTAACTGAATAATGATACGTGGCTGAGTAGAGCTGAAGTAACAGCGCTCAATTGGCTGAGTTGTGAGAAGAGACAATTCTGTTCTCCATGCTCTCCACAAAGATTCGATCCTTGGTGGAACTTTCTCATCCCACTCAAGTCCTAACTCCCAAATCCTCTGCAATAATATTTTCATTTTAACCACTGCTGGAGAACACCATCCCATCACGTCAAAGGTTCTGGCAACATCAGAAGCGATAGTTCGCTTTGTAGCAGCTTCAATGTCTTGCAAAGGGGGAGTGGCGACATGTAGAGAATCATCAGCAGTGTTCCAATGAATTCCAAGAGACTTATGTTGTTCAGAAATTGCTGGCAAAGTTTGAGTAGGTTCCTTCTCCTTCAAAGTTTCTGGAATAGAGTCCAATACTTCTTAAGAATTCGACCTCCACTTTCTCAGAGTCATGCCACTGAGAGCTAACACTTCATTGAGAGATTCCCTGAGAGCAATGGCAACTTCCACGGAGTCAGCTCCAGATAAGCAATCATCGACGTAAAAACAGTTCACAATAGTTTGAGAAGCTTGAAAATGAGTTTTTTCATAATCTGATGCTATCTGTCTGAGGACTTTAGTTGCTAAAAATGGAGATGATGTAACACCAAAGGTTAAACGTGTCATTCTGAAATCAACAAGCTGCTTAGAATCATCTCTCCACAGAAAGCGATGAAGATCTCTGTCTCCTAGATGAAGACTTATTTCACGGAACATTTTGCTTATATCTGCCGTCATTCCAATTAAATGTAATCTGAACTTAAGGATAATGTTTACTAGAGAGGGATACAGAGAAGGTCCTGAAAGAAGAAGATCATTCAGCGATATACCAGTGGTAGTTTTCGCCGATGCATCGAACACCACTCTCAGTTTTGGTAGTTATACTGCTCTCTCTTACAACTCCATGCATTGGAAGATAAAATATTGCTCCATCAGGCTTCTTCAAGTCACAAACAGGAACTCTTTCTGCATGGTTTAAGTGAAAATATTCATCCACAACAGCTTTGAAAGCATCCCACTTGCCCTTGGCCATCAAAGATCTCTCTGTAAACAGATATCGTTTTTTCTCTTGATCTCTGGAGTTTCCCAATCTTGGAGAATCCAACTTCCTGGGTAGCTGAACAGAATGCCTACCATCTTTCTCCTGAAGAACGATGAGTCAAAGTCTACAATGGCTTGATGGTCATCAGATGACAAATGGGAAATGGTTGGCTGAAGTTCTTCAACCTCCCAGAAAGACTTGATCAGCTGGTGTGATTGTTCATCGACAGTACTGGAATGAATAGAGACATGTGACACCTCCTGAGATGCTGATAAGTGGCAAGGTCCTGCCACAATGTACCCGAATATGGATTGATAAGCTTTAAGAGAGGAGTTTTCAGAAGTCACTACTGCAGGTAGAATAATTTCATTGTAGCAGTCCATGCCCAATAGTAAGTTAATTCTACCAGGAAGATCAAAGTTGGGATCTGCCAGATGTAATCCCTTTAGAACAGGAGACTGCCTAATGTTTGGAAGTTTCTGTATAGGTAAATCTGATGTAATCTTGTCCACCACAACTGCAGTCATCTTTACAGAAGTTGCTGTTCCAGTAAGTGGAGAAAGAATGAGATCCACCACATGTGAACTGTTTGGTACTTGAGCACCTTGTATCCCAACTATAGAGGTTATCTTGGGAATCTTCTTTGCCTGCAAAGCATTTGCAAGTCTGGAAGTTATAAATGAAACAGATGAACCAGTGTCAATGAGAGCTCTCCCTTTCTGCTTGTGACCATTAGCTTCTACCATTAGCTGACAAGTCATCAGAACAGTGGTGACTTCTTTGTTTGAAGATGGCAAGCCAGTTCTGGCTGTAGCTGAAGTTTGGCTTGGAGTTTGGCTAGAAGTTGCAGAATTAGCATCATCCTTAGAAGAAGCTTGGCTTGAAGATTTATTAGCTATAGACTCATGATGCAGTAAAGTATGATGCCTCTTGTTACATTTCTTACATGATGTTACACATCTGCAATTCCGAGTGAAATGATCATTACCCAAGCAGTTATGACATAGTTTAAGTCTTTGGATAGTAGAGAAGCGATCATCGGCAGATAGGTTTTTGAAAGCTAGACAAAAGTATAATGCATGGTAATCTTTGTCACAAACAGAGCATTTGCGATGAGCATCAACGTGATGTACAGTAACTCTGGAAGTAGATTTGCATGGCTGATACTTCACACTTTTCGATTTTGAAGGTAGCACTTTCAATTGCTCATCCAGAAACTCTTTGAAGATTTTTATGTCAGGAACTTTGGAATATTTGGAAGAAAACTTAGCCCATTCTGCATATGTAGATTCATTCATTGAAGTTTCAGCAATAGAAGTCAGTAAAGCTCCAGTTTCCAGTTGTCCACTTTTTTCCAGACCAACTATGTGTTTTCTCCAGAGTGCTTGAGTTTTGTCTAGCTCATCATACGAGTGAGAAGAGATTTTGTTGAATAATAGAGCTTTCACATGACTTTTGTGCACTAATCGCTTCTGTTCAAACTTAGCCTTCAAGAAGTTCACCATTATAGATCATAGTCATCCCCAGAACCAGTTTCAGAATCAAGTATTTCCTGGCCAGATTGACATTTAATGGCAGATCTTAAGTATACCATCTTGTCAGAGCCTGTAAGATCAGAGACTTTAGAGAGTGTAGATTGGAAACGATCCCAAAAAATAGCCCAGTTCAAAGGATCTCCATCGAAAGTTGGGAGAGATAGTTCTGGAAGTTTAATCTTAGGTCTAGAAGATGAGTCAGATGTAGCCTTAGAAACTTCAGAAGAATATGTTGTGGTCAAAAAATCAGCTTGAACTCTGAAGAATTTTATTTGCTGAGAATCAAGATCGGCCTGAAGCTCTCTTACTTCTGGTAGTCTTGGGTTCACAGAGATTTTTAACAGCTCCTCTATGATAGTAGCTACCTTATCTATCTCCACAGAAGAGATGCTTTTAGGGGCATCAGTAACGCGTCCTTCCAAGCTGTTTACTTTAGCTGACAACAAATATAAAGAAGTAAAACCATCATGAGATTTTAACAGATTTTAAAGTTTTCCACGAAGTATGGTGACATCATTTCCAAATTCGTACAAATCATTGCTCTCCTGATTCAAATCTAAACTCTGGGCAAAGTTTTCCATCAACCCATCATAATTCTCATGATAGAACTTGTCACTATTTTCCAGTACTTGGAGTTGATGTTGAATGGACTCAAAATCGATGTCTCTGGGGTGAACTGATGAGAGTCTTTCAAATTGAGTCTTCACTTTAGTTATGTTTCCTTTAGCAGCCGCTCTTTTTTGTTTTAGTAATGCTATTTGGTCTTCAGACATTATATTTGAAGTTGACAGTGAAGTGTAGTTAGCAGAAATAGCAATAAAAGTTGTAAGTAGCTGAGAACCTGAGTAACCAGATTATCTGGCTCGAAGGACCAAAAATGTTAGTTACTAAGCTAGGCAATAATGGCCACTTCAATCCTATACTATAGGATAGTTATGAGTTAACCACAGTTAGTAGGAATTAAAGATTTTTAGAGTTGAGTAGTATATAACAAAAACATTGCTAAGCGACACTGGTAATAAACCCTTAAGCTATACAACCAGCTGCCCTAGAGCAGCTAAGTCAGCTGCCCTGGGCTAGCTGGTAGAGGTGAATTATAATGAGTGAATATTATAGTGTCAATCTGTTGGTTAGTTAAGTTCTTGGTTTGGCTCCAACACGTACACCTTTTGTGACCTTTACAACACCACCTACAGCCCCACCCACGCCACTCACTGCTCCACCTACACTGTTGGCTACATCATTATTACCTGCTAGAGCTTGGGTCATGCCTCCAACACCCTGAGTGAACCCTCCAATACCACTTGCAACTGACTCAACTCCCTGTAAAGTTTTGGTAGTAGGCTTTAGCCTATGCATTTTGCTTTGGCGAGGCTTACCTTGTGATTCCTGTACCGCTGGAGGATCGTTTGTAAAACTTGTGCTTTGTTCTTGATCTGAATCTACTTCAGGCAAAGATGATTTGGCAAGGGTGCCATAGTTCTGACCCCCAAATTCCATCTGAGCAGTTCTTGACTGTCCTGCCTCCGGATTCAATAATGGTACTCTTTCTTTGTCGTGTTTCTTCCTACCGAAAAAAGATCTTGTTGTTCTGTAGTTTGATTTAAGGATTTGTCTTTTGCTTCCCCCTGTCAACTACGTACAGAAAGATCGGTAAGTAAGGATTTCCTCTTCCTCAGTTAAGTCTTCATTGTCACCTAGATTACCATCAGTGTTGGTACAGTCACTACTTTGCTGCACTTTTGGTTTTTTGCTCGTGCCATTTTTCGTATATGCTTGCCAGTCAAAAATGGTATTTCTTGCTATCCAAGTAAGAATTAATAGGATAGCTGTGGGTAGGATTATTAACAGGCTGTCAATGTTAGCAGCTATATTTATTGTCCTTTCAAAAAGCAACTTGCCAAACCATTAGGCTGCTAAGATATAAACAAAAAGAAAAACGGCTGAAAGGGTGAATTGCATTAGGCTCAATATCATCATCAATACACCACCCGTTGGACCGTATTTGACAGCATTTTCTGAAATTTTTTCAAGTAGTAGTTTTTGTGATTGTTGTGGTCTTCTTCAATGCGAGCAAGAAAACGGTGAATGTTCCAAGTTGGAAAAGTCTCGTTAACGCAATTACGGAAAACGGTGTACACAAAAAGCTTCAGTATTTCAATGGTCTTCTCAAACTGGTAAAGAACAAAAGCCCCAATTAACACAGTATAAAAAATAGCTCCAAAAATGTAGAAGGCACGGACGAGAGCACGAAGTGGGTAGAAATAGTACATCAGCATTAAGTTAGTTGTGATGTATAGTACGTGTATATGGTATATGAACACTCCAGTGAAAAACAGCCCAAATACTGTCATTAAGAATTGCCAACCAAATTTTCCCAGTAATGTGGGCACAATGGGTGTTAAGGGAGCTGTGAAGAGCTTGATATAGATATTCTCGGAAGTACGTTTATATTTGCAATAGCTGAGGGACACCAGTGTGATTGGATACACCACGACAGCAAATAGAACCACCAATATCGCAAGTAGAGGCCGGCTGTCATGTATGGTTTTGGATAATGCAAAATATATAAAACTTCCACATGTTACTAACACAGTTTGACCAATAGTGGAAATACATCTTAGGCTTACCATTTTTGGTCACATGAATAGAATCTTCGATGATAAAATATAGAGCATCAATGATGCTGAATAGTAGAAGTATAATAACAATTCCGATAAATGCATTGAATTCATTCTGAATTGATTGATAGTATCGTGTTACATCTGGAGTTGGATTTACAAATCCTGAAGGCTTGTCCACTGCGTTAGTAATACCATTCTCTAGTTGAGCAGCGTATAGCTATGGACATCTAAATTTTTTCTCTCTGGCACATCCTGCGATACCTGTTACAAGGAAAGTTCAGTAGTCTGCATAATAGTTGCAAAATTTGCATATTTATTGCAGAGTGATAGCTTTAAATCAATAGTCAGTGTGTAACATTCCTAGAAAAACATAAAGCACCACAGACTGCACCTCAGTGATTAGCTACTAACCTCACACAATCACTTTTAAAGAATTGACATTCACAGCCTGTAGATTTAGCTGGTTTTTGTATATTTTGTGAGTTAATAAACTCTCACACTCGTTAGATTGTGCCCCAAAATAAGGAGCCCCACCCCCATCCTATGCCACTGCTTGGTACTGTATGTGGAGATAGTGTGTCATGAATACAATTATTGTGTAGACAAAATAATACAAAAACATTTATGATGCATACAACTAAATGCATCCATTTGTTAGTAGCATCATTTGAATTGTATACATTATTATACATCAGTTTACAGTTGCATCACATTTTCACGGAGTTCTCAAATAAAATTCAATCTATTTATGAAAGATTTTATATGGTACAAGATATTGTAAGATTGAGTGTGCAACATTCCCCCCACTTCATTGAATGAAGTTTAAGTGCCATAATAAAATAAAATAGAGCAATCAGAGTGCTAACCCTCAGTGCAAGTTGGTTTGTTCAATAATTTGCTAATGAAGTTACTGTTCATTAAAAAAATTCTTAAATTTTCAGCTTATAACAGTAATTGCTTTGGTCTATTTAAATATAAGCAAGTACCCCGCCACACTGTGGCACCTGACATACTAACTTGTGCAAATTAGGAGTGCAGTAGCATAAGGTAGTTTTACCATCTATCTCCTTCCTTTTTTTTCTTCAACCATCCAGGCCTTTTGAACTCACGGATTCCCTTCTCCTCCTCTGTCTACCTCTCCTGCTCCTCAGTATCTCTATCCTTTCTGTGTATTCATTTTCACTTTTTTCATTGAAGTATTTACATCAGGACCCAACAGTTTAATGGTTTGTGTATGTGCACTGGGCATGATAGCAGGTTCGAACCCTGAGGAGGTCGCTTTTTTCCTCCATTTTTTCCCCTTGTGAAATGCTTCCGATTCAGGTAATGATGATGCTCTGCCAACTCTAATCAGCTCATGAATACATGCACTCTAGTTGTCATACTGACACACAAGTATATTATTATATAACTCAATATCAAGCTAGTTGTGTAATTATACTAGCTATGATATAGTGTGGACAACTTCAGTTTTACAGAGTGAGGAAATCACTGATGTGGCTATTTTGCTACCACTAGAGTCCATGTGGGGTAACCACAGGAATTTTTGTACTTTTCTGACATGCAAATTACACGAACATTTGAGGCACATTATTTTTCAATACACAGTCGATGAAACAATCACACTTCCAGCAATAGCAGAACCTTCTTTCCTACCACAAGATACATCAGATTGAAAAATCAGCATAAGAACAGAAGAGGTAAAAAACAAGCTCACGTGAGCGCGCGTGATTCTGAATGGCACGTTATTGAATGAATGGGTGTGGCCATATAACAGACCTCATATTGCTGTCAGTCTATTCTTGTTTTTTTTTAACTAAGCAAAAATTCAGAAAAGTGGCTAATTAAAGGAACTTAAATTGTCCTCTAGTCTGGTGTTTTTCTTCTCTCAAACTTAAACGTCTATCGTCATCACGATCAGCTATTGACAGAACGAATGAATGACAAAGAGACTACCATAGTTTTTACACACATACGCACTGAGGGTTTGAAACACAACATTGCATACAGCAGCAAATGACATTCAGCATGACATTGAATCATAAGCTGATAATTGTATCTATCCTCCATATGCATATCCAGCTAAAATGTTATACCTGTCAATCAGGCCCATAGGAAGGATTTTGAAATGGGGGCAAACTAGGCACAATGAAGCACCAAAGGTGCGACGCTATTAAACACTACCTAGCTGTTACATTATAATCTCCTTTCAAAAGAACAAGCAATCTGTTAGCTATTTTAATGAGGCATCATAATAGCTCGACCAATGAAAATGGTACATGGAAACTTTCTTCATAAGATAAGAAGCTAAACTAACCAGAGACACTCAACGATAATGCGAAACTTCACTTTTTTCAACTCCGTTAACTTCCCTGAGCATAAAGCGAACTACACTGCTGGCTGCAAGAAATTATTTACTCACGTGATTATGTCGCGAAGTTAGGGGGCGTTTCCCATAAAGGCTGGTACCTACGCGGAGTTGAAAGCTTCGCTTTTTCTCTAGCTACGATTATCCCAAAAAAAAAAAAAGTAGCACAACAAAAGATCTTAAATCTTCGTCCTGAGTAAGTTCATACCTAAATAAACTGTTAATTGTCAGTATTCTCCATAATCAGAGCGTGATAGACAGATAAACCGACATACAGATAGGACGACTATTATAATGCTCTCGCGCATGCATGCTGAGGGTTAATTAATATACAACATACTGCTTAGTCAGCAAGTCTGGGAATGAAGTCCTAAAAGCTATTACTTTTCATCTTAAACTAGAAAAAAAGATGCCCACAGTTTTTTTTTTAAACATAAATAGGAAAATTGAACACCTGTGCTACAGTTGTGTTGGTTACACATAGTATTGTAGTATATTGCTGGACTAGACAGATAAAATTTGAGTATTGGAACACCTGTGGTCAAACATTTACTATGGAAATGAATCTTATTCATCGTTGAAAAAAATAAGTAAGAAAATAAAATAATTTTCTTTTTTTCCCTCGCCCATTTTGCTTTTTATATCATCCACTGATTTTTCTATTAACAGCAATATAATAATATGATAAAATAAACAAATCATCAACTGTTTACCCCTTGAATTGGGTTGTGTCTAACATACCTGATTTTTGCAGATGCAGTTATGTCTTACAAAACTTAATGAGTTCATTTTGTACTTGAATTAGTGGCGGTGGTAAGTTATATTCGCTAATGCACTATTGGTCATAGTTCTAGCCCTGTGCTATAACTATGTATTGTTCTTACTTGAAAATCCATTGTCCTATAGTCAAGTCACGAAAGTAAGTCTTATGTTTATGTATCAAGTCAACGCTAATGAATAGCACAATGTAAACAACTATCAAATAAACATAGCCATTCTGCCTTTACATGCTTTTTCGGCTACTGCTGTAGTAAGAAGTCACTATTTAGGGTAATACTATAAACTGTGCTGTAATTCCAAAGAGATTCATGATGTTTGTTTTTTGTGTTCAAGTCGGAAGTTGCGGAGAGTGGTAACTATGGCATTGAAACCCCTTACCATACGTCATTAAAAAAACTGCTATTTTTAAGTAGCTGGAATGCTTTTTGTCAGGAACACAGGTCATTTAGATGATGCTATTACTATTACAGTCAATGGCTACATAGCTACTTATAGCTACTTAGGACTATATAGACTGAATGATCCCTTCTAAATCTAGGTGAACAGGATCTAAGACTAAATGAATGTAACTTTATTGTGTACACATTTTGTATTCAACTTTAATCAGATTCTACCTTGTGTGAATTTCTTGTGCATAACACCTTGCTCTCCATTAATTTTGTGCTGAAGAAGCACATCACTAATCTAACAATAGTTTTCTCTATTACACTTACCAAGGCAGTGATGCATGCAGCAACTTCATCTAGTGATCCACTGCAAATGACTGGAGTAGTGGGTGTTACAGTGAAATAACTCTGGCCTTTCTGTTTTGTAGGTAAGAGCTAGTTGTCAACAGTGACTGGTAAATTCAAATAGTCAGATTGGCTCATATTTGGTACTACAAAAGTTACCACTGCTCAAGAAAATGAGGTAAGAAAGTCATTTTGTATTTGTGTGCTAAAATTGATTGTAGCGAGCGAGACACTTACAGGGGTAACACAATATTTTGTATTTGTAGCTGAGAGCTTGTTGTTAAGAAATTCACGGTAATTCAGATAGTCAAAGTAACTTCAATTTGATACTACAGAAGTTATCAATACTCAGGAAATTGATGTAAGTAGTAATTCCATGTTGGCTAAAATTACAAATAATAACACTGGTTTATTTTTTATCGTAGCTGAGAGCTTGTTCAAGAGTTACTGGTGATTGAGATTATAAGAATAGGTGATGTTTGATACTACAAAAGTTACCATTAATCAGGTAAGAGAGTGATTTGTATATTGTTTGCTGAATTCAAATGTCATAACTGCTATTATAGTGTTTGCATGAAGTAAGCTAAAAATAGTAACATATTTATGTTACCTAACTATCAGGTTCGCTCGCCATTTGTGCTTAAGCACACCACTAGTTGGTGAGCGAGCGAAGCGAGCGAGACAGTATTAGGGGTGGATAATGCAAAATCGGGTATATGTTATATGTATATACAATGTATGTGGGATGGTACGTTTGCCCTTTAAACGTGCGCGCGGGGAACTCTTTTCTCCTAAAAACACGACTTTTTAGGCTTGACCCCAGTTTATTCTGAAACTACAGCATTAAGCAAGCATTGCTTTATACTTAAGCTCCAAAGTGTGAGAAAATTCCTGCGAAAATACTTGCTTTTCAAGAAACAAAAAGTTGATTGGACCGGTTACTATGGCATTGAAGACCCTTTTCCAGACTCAATTTCAAAACTTCGACGTTTTATGGGGGAGGATACGGAGTGCCGGTTGTTGGTTGTCAAGAGCCGTTGGTAGTCAGAATGCCGTAGTATTAATGCTAAGGAAGCTACTACTTCTCGAGGGAAGCTGAGGTAAGTAGTAATTCCATATTATTTTGTTAGCTAAATATGCAAAATTAACTCTGGTCTTTCTTTTTTGTAGCTAAGAGCTTGTCAACAGTGACTGGTAAATTCAAATAGTCAGATTGGCTCAAATTTGGTACTACAAAAGTTACCACTGCTCAACAAAATGAGGTAAGAAAGTCATTAATTTTGTATTTGTGTGCTAAAATTGATTGTCTTTTGTTTTTGTAGGTGAGAGCTTGTCAAGAATTCAAGGTAATTCAGATGGTCAAAGTAACTTCAATTTGATACTACAGAAGTTATCAATACTCAGGAAATTGAGGTAAGTAGTAATTCCATATTTGTTGGCTAAAATTACAAATAATAACACTGGTTTATTTTTTATCGTAGCTGAGAGCTTGTTCAAGAGTTACTGGTGATTGAGATTATCAGAATGGTTGATGTTTGATACCACAAAAGTTACCATTAATTGGTAAGAGAGTGATTTTGTATTTGTTTGCTGAAATCAAATGTCATAACTGCTATTATAGTGTTTGCATGAAGAAAGCTAAAAATAGTAACATTTTATGTTACCTAACTATCAGGCTCGCTCGCCATTTGTGCTCAAGCACACCACTAGTATGTATATATATGTATGTATGGATGGTACGTATGTCCTTTAAATGCGCGCGGGGAACTTTTTTCTCCTAAAAACACAGCTTTTTTAGGCTTGACCCCAGTTTATTCTGAAACTACAGCATTAAGCAAGCCTTACTTTAAACTTATGCTCCAAAGTGTGAGAAAATTCTGGCAAAAACGCTTGTTTTTCATGACACAAAAGTTGCTGCGGCCGGTTACTATGGCATTGAAGACCCTTTTCCAGACGTAATTTCAAAACTTCACCATTTTAGGGGGATACAGAGTGCTGATTGTTGGTTGTCAAGAGAATGCCATAGTATTAATGCTAAGGAAGCTACTGCTACTCGAGGAAAGCTGAGGTAAGTACGTAATTCCATATTTGTTAGCTAAATATGCAAAAATAACTCTGGCCTTTCTTTTTTGTAGCTAAGAGTTTGTTGTCAACAGTGACTGGTAAATTCAAATACTCAGAATGGCTTAAATTTGGTACTACAAAAGTTACCACTGCTCAAGAAAATGAGGTAAGGAAGTAATTTTGTATTTGTATGCTAAAATTGATGGTCTTTTGTGTTTGTAGCTGAGAGCTGGTTGTCAAGAATTCAGATAGTCAAAGAGATACTACAGAAGTTATCAATACTCAGGAAATTGAGGTAATTAAGTAATTCCATATTATTGTTGGCTTAAATTAAAAATAATAACACTGGTTTTTTGTTTATTGTAGCTGAGAGTTTGTTCAAGAGTTACTGGTAATTGTGATTATCAGAATGGCAGATGTTTGATACTACAGATGTTACCATTAATCAGGTAAGAGAGTGATTTTGTATTTGTTTGCTGAAATAAAAGGTCATAACTGCTATTATAGTGTTTGCAAAGCTAAAACATAGTAACGATACTGTAGTTTTATGTTACCTAACTATCAGGCTCGCTCGCCATTTGTGCTCAAGCACACCACTAGTATATATGTATGTATGTATGTATGGTACGTATGTCCTTTAAACGTGCGTGCGGGAAACTTTTTTCTCCAAAAAACACGGCTCTTTAGGCTTGACCCCAGTTTATTCAAATTACAGTATTAAGCAAGCTTTATACTTAAGCAAAGAAGTGTGAGAAAATTCCTGCGAAAACACTTGCTTTTCAAGAAACAAAAAGTTGATTCGACCGGTTACTATGGCATTGAAGACCCTTTTCCAGACTTAATTTCAAAACTTAGCCGTTTTATGGGGGATACGGAGTGCCGATTGTTGGTTGTCAAGAGCCATTAGTAGTCAGAATGCCGTAGTATTAAAGCTAAGGAGGCTACTATTACTCTGGAAGCTGAAGTAAGTACGTAATTCCATATTTGTTAGCTAAATATACAAAAATAACTCTGGTCTTTCTTTTATGTAGCTAAGAGCTTGTTGTCAACAGTGACTCGTAAATTCAAATAGTCAGAATAGCTTCAATGCGATACTATGGAAGTTACCACTGCTCAATGAGGTAAGAAAGTGATTTTGTATTTGTGTGTTAAAATTGATTGTCTTTTGTATTTGTAGCTGAGAGCTTGTTGTCAAGAATTCATGGTAATTCAGATAGTCAAAGTAATTTCAATTTGATATTATAGAAGTTATCAATACTCAGAAAATTGAGTTAAGTTATTTCCATATTTGTTGGCTAAAATTACAAATAATAACACTAGTTTATTTTTTTATCCTAGCTGAGAGCTTGTTCAAGAGTTACTGGTAATTGAAATTATCAGAATGGCAGATGTTTGATACTACAAAGGTTACCATTAATCAGGTAAGAGAGTGATTTTGTATTTGTTTGCTGAAATAAAAGGTCATAACTGCTATTATAGTGTTTGCATGAACTAAGCTAAAACATAGTAACAATACTGTAGTTTTATGTTACCTAACTATCAGGCTCGCTCGCCATTTGTGCTCAAGCACACCATCTAGTTTATTTATATATATGGACATACGTATGTCAATTTGTACTTTGACCCTCCCTATTTTTGTGTTCGCTCCGCGTTCGACCCCGTTCCAAACTTCACTAAACAGAATCCTCCAGTTTAATGATCGTTACCCGTATCACCTTAGAAATTGAATTGTTTACCGCTTTGAATTCTTTTGCGGGTGCAGTTAAAACTCAAAAACTTATGGGAGCTCCATTTCTATTTGAGATAGTGGCGGTGGTAAGTTAATACACTATTTGTCACAGTTATAAGCCCTACGCAACAGTATTTACTTAAAAATTCATTGTCCACTAGACGAACCACGAAGGTAAGTCTTGCGTAGGTATGTTTAGTTTTGCGAAAGTATTGTGCGTTACAACTACTATTAAGAATATCACAAAGAAAATTTTAAATAATGTGATTTGATTTTGTTGCTTCTTTTTCAATTCAAACTGTTGCGGAGCGGTTACTATGACATTGAATCCCCTTTACCACATACGTAATTTAAAAACTCGACTTTATTTTAGTAGCATGAGTGTTAGTTGTTAAAATCAAATTTAACAACAGTGTAGTTTAAGGCTCGCTCGCCATTTGTGCTCAAGCACACCACTAGTTATCCCTGCCGATACCCCACCATTCGATAATACGCAAGCAGAAAAAGTAGTAGCAGAAGTATACTACTTTCCGAAATTGTTATGTTTTAGTTTAGCTTATTGTTGTCTCGTAGCCGTTTACAGCAACATTCCACTGACACTAATGTGAGCGTTTGTCAATTTATTAGTTTTCTAAGCGTTTTCAATATTATAATTATGTGATGAAGATATCTGTAGAAGTTTGAACGTCTGTAGTTCTGGGGAAAATACAGAACCAGTTCTGATAGTTTATTGAGTCAGGCTTTTTATGATGGACTGGTGTAGACAGATTTTAATTGCTTAAACTAAACCACTGCTGGTGGCTGATTCTGGCCACATCATCATCATCATCACTATCATCATCATCATGATAGTCATCATCATTCATAATCTACATCATCATCATCATCCTTTTCTGCCATCACATACTACCAGGATGATGACTACCGCTAATGACCTCAGTTGCAGCATTATTTTTTCCTAGGAAATACATGTAAAAAGATTACTTGCTTGGATGCACAAGCACTGTTGAATGGCAAGTTAGATGGCAAGTTGGATGATGTATATAGGAGCGTATTCAGTGCTATTGACAGCCCTAATTATAATATATTTAGGTCAAAATATTTAAAACATAATATTATATCTATGTAAATAATGTGGACATTTATAATGAAGAGCATGAATTAGCATGCAGTTGTTTTATAGACATAATTTCCTGAATTGGTACCCTTGTACATTACAAACTTTTAATATACTTGGTTCAGAAGTAGGGAGGGGAGGGAGGGAGGGGGGCTGACACCTTCGTCCCGCTATCCCTGTGTATCCTCCCATGTACTCATCCATGTCATGGGCCTATACAATATTATCTGAGGAGGCAGTTTGTAGAGTGTAAATCCATATTCATTTAAGGAAACCTACTGGAGGAGTAATTTTTCCTGTAAACAGTCCTTACTGATGATACCACTACATCATCTTCTTCAGCTGCTATTACTGCTATTACTAATGACGACACTATATAGCTACTATTGTCCAATGTATTTGTCATTACTTAATGAAAATTACAATCAAATAACAATAATAAGTATATCTTTACAAATCACAGTATATACTTGAGCTATAGTGTAAAAAATAAACTTGATCTCTTAGTTGCTTCAGTTCCTTGATTATAAAAATATACGATCCACAAATTCTATGAACAACTTTTCAGGGAGAGCACCTTCTGGGGCTTTCTGTTCTATTATTTTCAGAAGTTGTTGATATTCCGACTGAGAGAAATGCTCAAATACATCTTCTAACTTTAGCTCTTTGTAAATAGCTTTCACCTTCTCAGCACACAGTGCAGGCTCTAACTTGCCATAATTGTTCTATATTATAATATATTTCAACAAGTATTCAAAATAATGGTGCTAAATCATGTGTCAATTGATTCTCCTATTTATTGTGATTGAAGATGTAAGAAATTTAAGCTTTCAACTAGTAATTACTTAGTATATAGCAATATTTACTGCGTGTGTGTGTGTGTATATTCGGGTGTTAGAGGATACTTGTAGTAGTATGGATAAGTATAATAATAATAGCTAGTGCTTAAATTTTATTTATTTTTTATTATATGTTAGATATTTCGTAACATTATAGTTCTTGAGCGGTGAGACAACTCATGATATCTCACACTCATCAATGTATGACATGGTGATATTATTTACTCGCAGGATTTATTTTATCTCACCTCTGGATCTTGATAAAGATTTTATAGTGCTATATTCTGGTTTACTCAGGAAAAACAAAACAAAAAACTCCAGGGTAGCTACACCATTAAATGGCTGAAATACTGGCATAGTAGTATTATAGTCATTTAAATATTTTAGTACAAAGTTAAATTATGTTATATTCAGAGTTATGTATATTTCAGAGTTATGTACACCTCATTTCCCAAGAGGTACGTAACTCTGAGGTTCCACTGTAATTGTAATGTTACATCTACATTTAGCTTAGGAACATAAAATTAATCTAATTATTATTTTATATAATTCAGACTGCACTTTGGTATAATTACCTGTAATACTTCTCTCTGCTCTGAATTGGCTCGAGAAAACGCTTGCACAATTAGCCAGCTGCATTTATTTTCCTGTATATCTGTCCCCACCTTACCAGTTTTCTCTGGATCACCATAGCAGTCTATGTAGTCATCCTAAGAAAACAAGCAGGATTAGTACTACTGAGCTTTATGGATGTCAGAAATCTTAATGGCGTAAATAGCTTGAGATATGCTTTATTAGTGCCTTATTTAACAAGATTCTAAGAAATTAGTTACAAACTACGAAAACAGTTAAAACATCAATAAAAGAGTACATCAAAATAAAACCCTGCAAGTACTTAACTGACATTCTTTCGTCACAGGAAAAAAAATATACCATTCATGCAAATCGATTGGTGCAGATGCTATATATTATTAATATTAAATTCATTTGTTGAATAAAATATGGTTTTGTTTATAAATGCATACTCTGATACATTTTTCAAGAACTAAGTTACCACAACATTAAGCATCAATACTTATCTGAACCGTGCTTGTCTGAATCTTTGAATATCCTAACTTGATTTTGAAACCTAACACAGGTGTGCTTGGCAAAAATGGTTAGAACAATTAACCTTATATTATATAATGATTGTTGTGAGTTATAGAGGACATTGTGAAGAAACATAGTCAGTTGAGTTTGTTTTTGTTGCAATTTGTTCAAGGTTGACTATATTATTTTAGCTTATGCCTTTTGCAGTGGAATTGAAGCAAACTGCTCTGCTGGTGAAACAGGAGATGGAAAAAGAAAGGTCCTTACTATTGAATAATTAGTTGCTATTATTTAAACGTTATCTATAGGGTATCTGCTACAATTTTCAGTAATTGGAAATAATTCAGCTAATGACATCCTGAAGTACAAGGACTCTATTTTGATTTTTAATCAAGATGTTTGACATAGGTATAAGAAGGAAAGTGAAGCTGGGAGAGGTAGAACATGATGAAGATATTTATAATTGTTTTAAGTAATTAATAGTAAGTGCTAAACTACCTACCTCTTGTGATGCAATGTAACAAGCCTGTTACTAAAGTTGTTTCAATAATTAGAGTGTTTGGATAAGTGAAATTTAATTGTTATGCTACCAATGCATGTGTATACTAAGGGGTACAATTAATTCAAAACTATACACTTAAGGTTTATTCAACATCTATGGTATCCACATCCCTTCAAATTTTCAAGCTGCATAACATTCTCCACTAATTTAAAACACTTTGATCACATTTTACCAACTACACTTCACTAAAATACACTTAAATATTGGCATAAAAATTGAGTAGAAAAAATTTAACCTTTGTTCTCATATAGTTAGCAGTATACTAAGGTTCATATAGCCATCAGGATGCTACTCAATGGAATGGGGTTGATGGCATCAGAATTGAATTACTCATACTAAAATGTGCACTTGAAATGTTTCTAACTCGTAATTTCTTCAGCAAGAAGATCGTCTGTTTCATTACATCATTTGCCAGAAGTATGTGTTTTTTTAATTATAATTTTGTGCGTTACCTGCACTTGGAAGAACTCTCCAATCTTCAAGAGGATTTGTTTGGCTATTTCATGTGGTTTCTCTTCTCTAATTCCAGCCTACAATGTATATGTCAAAAATAATAATAAACTGGACAATTTGTGTGTGCTACATTTTGACCCTATTTTAGCCCCAAGCAATTTTATGTCGGTCTCTTCATTTCTGACATGTTTTACTATAATTAGTTACTATTACTTACCATATACATGGCCACTGCCACTGGCAGATAAAAGGAGTAGTATGCAGTCTTGTATTTCACTATAGCTTTATACCTAAACACTCATTAACATAATAATGTACTACAGTTAAATTTCAGTTATCCGAACACGTTGGGATCGAGAGTTGTTTGACTGAAATGTTCAGATAACTGAACACAATAGAAAATGTATTACATAACACTAATGAAAGGGCGATTACCTCTCAATTGAGAAATTAGTGATTCCTGGGCTTGCATTAGATGAAGTCAGAAGGTCTAGAGATTGACCCAGCTCAGTATGGAAAGTCATCTGGAGCAATAATATAATGAATAGATATAGCTAGGTATTATTAGGGCTTGAGTTGTGGTAGCAGTTTGTCAGTGTATTTTTATGACAATACATGATGGAAACACGTCCTAACAAATTATGTCTTAACTTTGGTTTCGTTAATGGTCTGACTACTGTCAGTGAACTGGTATTACCATCATGTAAAAGTGGAAATTACTATTTGGCTTGTTTTAGTTCATTTGTTTTGTCCTGACAAGTATTTTCATTTGCATTATTGAACTGATGTTTATATGTCGTTGTTGGCAAACTTATTCACTTTTCACCTTATTTCTGAACTATGGTGACACCTATTTTGCTACTAGAAGATAATATAATAAGTATTCTCTTTACCTCTTATGTTATTAGGTAGAGTCATGTGATCAAATTCACATAACTATTTCATATTTATACACATGAACAAACATGGGCATCAAGCTGTTTGACTTTAATTTAAATCTCACTTGATATAACTTCAGTATGTAGCCATAATCATCTATTGCTATAAAAGATACCAAATGTCTTTGAATTATTTGCCTCTAATTTCTATAATAGATGAAGGACTACCTTTATTCAATTACAGTGCATTGAAACTAGTGAATATCATTTAGAAAAAAATGTTCTGCAGAAGAACCCCCAAACCCACCACCTCCTACCACTTTCTACACATAGCTGCCATAATAATTTTGACTGTACTAAAGGAAAATTGTATTGTATTGTGTGATCCCTTCATATTATCTGAGATCATTATCTTGAAAAATTCTGCTGACGACAGTTAATGACAATACAGCATGAAGGATTATCTACTGTCTATCTCATTACTGTTTGCAGGTTATGTGGTGTAAGTATTTTTATAATTCTCTTGCAATTTTATTTTTTATAATATAAGTGATACCACAAAGTTATCCTGTCATACAAAAAATAATTGCAACTTTCTTGATATAAATGTAAAAAGAATGATGTTGTTATGGAGCCTGCAAATAATTACTGTAGACATTGCAGTCAATATTGGCTGTTAGAACCAGAAAATTTGCTACTATTGTAATTATTTCAGCTGAGAATGACTGGATTATTATTTCTTTGGTTAACTGGCCTCAGTAGATCTCTGACAAATGAGAATTTTAGTGTACTTCACTGTGAGAGGTGCTTTTTTTTATTCAGCTCTTCCATGTCACAATTACTATCTACAATGTACCTGAGATGCCATACTGCTTTTTAGGTCAAATCTGTCTGCTAGCTATTCATACAGTGCTATTTATTTGTAATAAATTTGTCATTCAACTAAAGATGCCTGTGATAATTATCTTGCTCTATCAGGTAAATGAATGGCTCTACTCGGCAGTAAAAATTTTACCTCTTGAAATGTTTCCAATAGATCAACATAATAGGGTTCCTTTTTTAAGTATTTCCTCAAAATGACATAAACGCACGCCTCTAGTGAAAGTGAATCATTGATGGCCAGCATACCCACACCTTCCTGTGACAACACATCATGATGACAGACCCTAGTTCACTCAAAGACTTCTAAGAGTTCTTTACCTTGAGGTACCAGCACACTTGGTTCCTGCGAGTCTTGGACTGGTCCATAATGTCATCAGCTACCAAACAGCAAGCTTGCAGCTAGTAAAAATATGAGCAATGCAATATTTGCATAAATTTTATGTAGCAAAGACAAAAGTAGTGCTTCTTTCTGGTAATAATTATCAAGTGAACATGAGGTATTTTTTTTTATAATAACGAAAATTCTTTAAAATCAACTATTAGAAATAATTAAAGTAGTATTATTATTACTAATGCTGTCTTTGTGACAATGATAGTCTACCAAGTGCTGGTCTTGTGCTCCTTACCTATTCAATACACCATCCCACAATGATGGCCTGCTTCTCTTCTTCAGCAGTAAGTTCTCTCTGTTTTAAATGTCTGAGAGAACTGACTACCATAAGACCGCGATTGCATTTACCTAATAAAAAACCAATGTTATTTCCCAAATTCAACAAAGAAAAAAAAACACGCTAGGATATAACGTAAATATTGTTTCAGATTTATTGAGAAATTTTTTTGGTAGGTCAGTAGTAATAGCCCAAAAAGAAAATACAGAAAAATTAATGCAGTTCTAATCTCAACAAATATTCATCAGCTGAATGAATAGGCTTAAAAAACAACAACAACAACAACTCAGTTTCATCTTTAGATCATAGGACCTTGGATCATATCATTATTATTAATGTTCAATATTTCTTCTAATTTTTATACATAGTTATATAGTAGTAAATTGAGTCTTACTCTATATGATATTTAAAAACATCTATAGCAAAAAAAAAAAAAAATTCTTTAAGAACAATGAAACAGTTTACCATTAGGGACATTGTAGTCAATAACCTGAAACGAAGACAACTGGTAAAGATGTTTTTCTTTTTCTGAAGAAAATGGCTTACTTTTTTGAGATGGATGGATGCATCAGAAATCTCTGAATTTATCAGATCACTTCCAGTGAGTGCTTCTACTATCTGTGGGAATAAACTCTTGAAAGATTTTGTATACTTTTCTGACAGCGAGTGATTCATTCTACAAAACCTGTTATTACTGATGTTCTGCGAATGCCGCGCCAGTCAATCGATGCAACCCTTTTACTTGTGACGTCTACAATAGCCATGAGTTTTGCGCGTGCCCCAATCATTTAGTCAAGAAGACGCGCGGTATTTTTTAAACAAAACAAAACAAAACACCAAACCCTCGGAATATTCGTTGTTGATTGGAATAAATAAAAAACAAAGCAAGCAAAGAGTTAAAACCAAAACAAGAGACAAAAATCAAGAATAGCGGCAATAAAATAACAGGCAACTCTGTGTACTATCTATAATGACATAATGCGCAGTTAATTTTTAGAATTTAAGGATAAAAAATTAAAACAACAATATTATTCTGCTGGAAGAGTGCCAAGGTGTTTATTGTTGTTTGTTTAAATGACCTAGTTAATTCAAATTAGCTAACTGGATGCTTAATCAGCTATAACTTCCAGAGCATGGCTAGGTATTCTTTAAAAATATCACTAATAGCAAATTTTTTAAAGCTGGCCATTAAATAAGATTCTTTTTTTTTCCCTGTTACACAAGTGGTGCTGCCTACATGAAATGCAATCAACGAATAAATCTTTATTATTGTTTCTGAATATTTTTTTTTAGTATTTTACCATCACATTATCTAGTCTCGCTTAGCCAGACCCTTTACCAACCGCTAAGCGGGGGGAAAGGGTTTAGCGATTCGTTTTACCACCCCGAAATATTTGGGGTAACCGCAACAATACACGGCTCGGTTAGCTTGAGTAAACTGACTGTTAAACGAGTGCGGGAGAAAACACTTGCGCTTGCGTTTTTGGTACAAAACGTAAGTGTCCGGAGCGTACAGGCGAATTTAGTCTTGCAGGCATGTGTTTGAAGGCGAATTGTAGTATCGACACGGCAATTGAAGAGGCTAAGCGCAAAAGCTAGGTTTTGCAATTCTGAAAGAAAAGCAGATCACAGGAAAAAATCTGGAATTTCCTGACTTCAGGAATTGTATAGGACAGTTGAGCGCATGGCCTGTACTTCACATTTCCTGTACCAGGTCAGATGATTTCTGACAGCAGGTCACATATCCTGCATCAGTACAGGTGAACTTTCCTGCACTTTTTCTATAGTACCTTCTAGGTCCACCTGGAAGGTCCCTGGCCTGCAACAGTACAGGTGAACTTTCCTGCACTTTTTCTATAGTACCTTCTAGGTCCACCTGGAAGGTTCCTGGCCTGCACCAGTACAGGTGAACTTTCCTGCACTTTTTCTATAGTACCTTCTAGGTCCACCTGGAAGGTTCCTGGCCTGCATCAGTACAGGTGAGCTTTCCTGCACTTTTTCTATAGTACCTTCTAGGTCCACCTGGATGGTTCCTGGCCTGCACCAGTACAGGTGAACTTCCCTGCACTTTTTCTATAGTACCTTCTAGGTCCACCTGGACGGTTCCTGGCCTGCACCAGTACAGGTGAACTTTCCTGCACTTTTTCTATAGTACCTTTTAGGTCCACCTGGAAGGTCCCTGGCCTGCACCAGTACAGGTGAACTTTCCTGCACTTTTTCTATAGTACCTTCTAGGTCCACCTGGAAGGTTCCTGGCCTGCACCAGTACAGGTGAACTTTCCTGCACTTTTTCTAAGTACCTTCTAGGTCCACCTGGAAGGTTCCTGCCCTGCACCAGTACAGGTGAACTTTCCTGCACTTTTTCTAAGTACCTTCTAGGTCCACCTGGAAGGTTCCTGCCCTGAACTATCCTGTACTTTTTCTATGGTACTGTCTAGTCAACCTGGAAGGTTCCTGACCAGCATAAAATGAATGTTGCTGAATACCTTAATAGGTTCAACTCAAAGATTTCTGCCTGCATTGGTAACATTTCTTGAACTTATACTTTAATTAGCTACTTAGATGCAGACTTCTAGTCTACACTACAATTTCCACGTGAATGGTACAATAACCATTGACTAAGCCCTATACTGTTCTCCTGGCCCGTAAAAAACTAACTTCATTTATGCAAGGTTTTGTAAGATGAGAATTGTATATAAACTCCAAAGTTCGCGTTAGTAGGGTTTGTAACAAAACTACTATTACTCCAGCTAAAAACCCTTTACCAAAATTCATTACCTTGCCTGCAACTTCAAAAACCCTTTACCCATTTTTAATCTCTTTAGACTTGACTGCTATATACCCTTTACCCATACTCTATTAGGGATTATGGCAACTAAAAAAAAATACTTCTATGTTATAATTATCGCTTGAGTGAAAATATGCCCCTCCCCAAACACAAAAATTGTGTGTTATTGTGTGTTATTATTGTTCATAAATTCCTCTACAGCAAGCATAAAGCTCCCACTTTAAGTAACAAATTTTAAAAAAATCACGTGATTTTAATGGCACGTAATATATAAATTCCCAACTAAGTGTGATTATAACAAAACGAAAAAAAAATGACAACAAAGTAAACGATTCGTAAAGATTGAGGCTGGGAGAACAATTATAGGACACACAATCATAAGATAAGAAGATTCCTTAGGGATACACAGTGGAACTGCCTTGTTGACAAGATAGCTTACAAACCTATCAAACCTGGCTTAAACTCAATTGTTAAACACCTTGACAAGTCTGTACCGTTCTGCAACCACATTGAAAAAGTCTGCACCTTTTTGGCAACCACCTTGACAAAGTCTGTAACTTTCTACCAAACCCACCTTGATAAGGCTGCAACTTTCTTGGTAACTAATTTAATAATGTCTGGAACCTTTACATTAACCCACATTGACAACCATGAATAACCACATTGAAAATTTCTTTTTAATTTCATTTCGATATAAAATAAAAAAATTAATATCAATTTAACAATAAAAGGTAATGTCAAAATGAAATGAATTAACTTGAATTAAAATTTCAATTGTTTGTTTCCTTGAATGCTAACTTGGTCACTCCATCTACAATACACAAACAATGTCAATAACAACTGATGGCAAAACAGTACTTTAAAAGACAAAAAATACAGTCCGTTCTCGCTCGTTCAAACCATCTAAAATTATTCATTTGAATTATAGAAAAGTTCAGATATGAAACACATAGAAGAATAAGTACAATAATATAAAAATTAATATAATTACTTTCACTCTGAATGTTAGAGTAGTTCATATAAACGAGGATGCACCATAATGTACTTAGTTACACAAATCGTAACAAATTTCACCATTAAAATCTTAAATTAAAGTATTTATAAAAGCATAATGCATGGATCAACACCCAAAAAGATTCAAAAACTACACTTCAACTGTAATAATGCTATTAAAAAAACAAACAAACATGACTGGAAAAAATTAAAATGTCAGCAGTAGGCATTCTGTGCCAGTGGCTGCATCAGCTAGTTATGCTACCCTTTACCAAATCAATAAATTACCTTACCAAATACATGGTATCTCTTACTAATAAGGTATCTCTTACTAATAAGGTATCCCTTACCTAATCAATGACACGTTCAATCTTTAAACTAAATTCACAACATTTACCAATACTAGCCAACTCCTCAGAATGTAAATGCAGGATTAGCCACATCCACTAAATGAATATAAAAATTATGATCAAAAAGACAAATATCTCAATTGTTGCCCATTCAACACAAATTTTGTAATTATGGAATGATCTACTATTAAATATTATTGTGCTTTAAAAGTGCGAGAAACTGGAATAAGCTTGAATAGTTCATAGGGTAGACTTCAGGAAAAAATTAACTAGGAGAATCTCAGTAAAACTGGGTTGGTTGGCAACTATATTCTATCTATCATATTTCCAGTTTATTCACTGTATATTTTTCTCCTAAATAATGCTTCACTCTTTATATAAAATAAAATATACCCAACACAATCTATTTACCTTAATCACGTTATTCATAGTAAACCCCTCTCGCTTTACCCAATCCATACCCTCGCTTTACCCAATCCATACCCTCGCTTTACCCAATCCATATCCTCGCTTTACCCAATCCATACCCTCGCTTTACCCAATCCATACCCTCGCTTTACCCAATCCATACTCTCGCTTTACCCAATCCATACCCTCGCTTTACCAAATCCATACTCTCGCTTTACCCAATCCATACTCTCACTTTACCCAATCCATACTCTCGCTTTACCCAATCCATACTCTCGCTTTACCCAATCCATACTCTCGCTTTACACAGTCCATACTCTCACTTTACCCAGTCCATAATCTCTCTTTACCCAATCCATACTCTCGCTTTACCCAATCCATACTCTCACTTTACCTAATCCATACTCTCGCTTTACACAATCCACACTCTCACTTTACCAAATCCTTACTCTCGCTT
>WLWD01004127.1_pt1 | contig 25612 bp, 27 predicted proteins | sample 6712731 | NCBI WGS metagenome assembly WLWD01 (sample SAMN12718690, study PRJNA576275) | sponge metagenome | isolation source: marine sponge | host: Mycale hentscheli | place: New Zealand: South Island, Marlborough, Capsize Point | collected 2014-11-01 | reverse complement strand
CACACACCCCTACCATCACACCCCCCTACCATCACACCCCTGGTCCACTCATATGCAAGGGGCAAGCGAGCCATTGTGCACAAGTAATTCACACAGGCATCATTCACTATAAAGGTAGCTGCAAGTAGCTATATAACTATTGACCATAGTAGTGATTAGTCCGGCGTAGCACGCAAAGCGCGTGGAGGGTCTGGGGACATGGCCGTACCAAATTTGTTCTGGAGGAATGTGGGAGTGGTGAGTGTCCCACCTCCTTTATACCTGAATTTCTACCGCAAATTAGCCATGATTGCTAAACCTAGCATTGGAAAGGGTGGCTGACACGCACAGGAATTTCTATTTGTGGTTGAGGAGGGCTATTCCCGGTAATTTGCTAACGGTAATTGACCGCCGCAATATATGTGCAGCAGAACAAATTTGGTATGGTCATGTCCCCAGACCCATTCCCAGCGTAGTGGTTCGGTAAAGGGTCTGGCTACGCTGGACTAAGTAGTTGGCGAGCGAGCGAGACACTTACAGGGGTAACACAATTGAAAATCGGGGATGTTTGTTTGGACGTACGTATGTCATTTTGTACTTTAACCTTCTCATATTTTTGTGTTAGCTCGTTGTTCGACCCTGTCCCAAACTTCACTAAACGGAATCCTCAGGTTTAGCGATCATTACCCGTAATCTGTCACAGTTATTAGCCCTACTAAACTGTATTTGCTTGAAAATTCTTTGTCCGCTAGAGTAACTACGAAGCTAAGCCTTGTGTAGGTATGTTCAGTTGTGTGAAAGTATTGTACCAAACGTAAATAATGCTACCTTTTTTTTTTTTTTTTTTTTTTTTTTTTTTTCAATTCTAACTGTTGCAGGGAGTGGTTACTATGGCATTGAATCCCCTTTATCTTATACACGTAATTTAAACTTGAATTTTTCTTAGTAGCTTGAGTGTTGAAGTTAAAATTAATCATTTAACAATAGTGTAGTTTTAGGCTCGCTCGCCATTTGTGCTCAAGCACATCACTAGTGATAGCTTCACCTGAATGACCTGTGTTCCTGACAAAAAGCACTCCAGCTACTTTAAAATGTTTTGAAATGACATATGGTAAGGGACTTCAATGCCATAGTAACCACTCACCACTGCTATTTGACTTGGAGGAAGGAGGAAAAAAAAACACTTGCATTTCTAAGGAATTACCACACAGTTTATAGTCTTACCGTGACTTGCTTACTACAGCAGTAGCCGAATAAAACTGTGTAAAGGCAGCTAATATGTTTATTTGGTAGTTCTTTACGTTGTACTATTATTTAGCTAAGCAGTAGCTATAACACTCTACACTTTCACACACACTTGTTGACTGGATATACCAACACAAGACTTACTTTCGTGACTTGATTATAGGACAATGGATTTTCAAGTAAGAACAACACTGTTGTGTAAACAGTGTATCAGCCAAGATACGCTAAAAATGAACTCCTAAGTTTGTAAGACAAAACTGCATCCGCAAAAAATCGTGTGTGTCAGGCAACCTAATTCAAAGGGGTAAACAATTAAACCTAAAGGATTCCGTTTAGTGGAATATGGGGACAGGGTCGACCACCAAGCAAGCACAAAAACGCGAGGGTCAAAGTAAAAAATGGCGTACGTACGTCCACACATATATACAAACAAATATCCGTGATTCTCAACTTGACTCCGCTGTATAGTGGTCTCATGCCTTTACCATACTAAATTGCTGCCTCCAACCCCGCCCCCACTACATATACGCACTCACACTTCCTGACAACTGTGCTGGATGGTGGACACTATTCATGGGTTAATGAATGTTTACTCGAGCTATCTTCCATAAGTTTGTTACGGGCCTTTTCCAGTGTATTGATACGGTAAATGCATAGTTCTGTCTGTATCAGACAGTCTATGGGTGTTTGTATAAGAATGAAGATTCCATTCAATTCATTCTCTCTCTGCTTGCTTTTTACATGTAGTTTATACGGAGACATCACTGTCGTCGTTGTGGGCGTGTTGTTTGTGCCACATGCTCCACCCACTACATGAAAATGAAGGGCTACAACCGGCCAGTGCGCACGTGCGACTCCTGCTACCAACTCTTCTCTCCTCTCTCCAGCTCAGACACCAGTGGCCACCACCACGGCATCCCCGGGGGGCCGGGAGAAAGAGGAGAGGGAGCTAATTCAGCCATGAGCGGGGGAGGGGCTGGAGACACGTCCGGGATGGACAACTTCCCTCCGCTTCAGTCTCGGCTTGAACCATCAGACAAAATGGCTAACGAAAACTTGCGTCATGAGTTTTATTTTGAGCGGACTCCCAATACTGCACTGTGCCTTTCGTTGGCTGATTTACTGGTGGACAAGGAGCTGGCCGCCATGCTGATACTGGACTGCTGCCATACTGTCTCTGCTAAACTGGTGCCAGACTCCCAGGGTTGTGTCAATGCAGAACTGGACCACCATTTTGTCATCAGGTGAGTGGATGGGTGGGTTGTTAAGTTATTATCATTAAACATTATCATTACTTATTACCTTTATTTTCTGTTATTATAACTATTATTATTATTATTATTATTACTACTACTACTACTATTGTTACTATATTATTTTACCATTTTGCTATATGTTTTTATTGCATTACTACCGTTATTTTATTATATTTTGTATCATTATTATTATTACTACTACTACTACTAATTAATATTTGTACCAGCCTTATCCAGAATTTCCTATTAAATGCCAAGCTGCGCTACGCGGATGCCAACCTGTCGTCGGGCGTTGAGATGTGTGACACGTACCTGAGTCGAGTGGACCTTCTGAGACTCCTCATCACCTCGCGCTACAACAACATCCCATCTCTCCAAGAGCTGACCAAGCCCGACATGGCGAGGCGTGTGAGGGACAGGCTCATCCAGGACGACCGCTTCTCTCTGGCCATGGAGGTGTCCACCAAGTGCCAGTTGGATACGGTTGCCGTGTGGTCGGCGTGGGGGCTGGCCCTACTGAAGTGTGGAGAGTTTAGCGAGGCCAGGACCAAGCTGCAGAAGTGCTTCATGGTGAGGAAGAAGTGGGCGGGGAAAGTGGTGATAAATTGGTGGGTGGGGTTTCAGTGCTGTTTGGCACAGTAACTGCAAGTTTTTTGTTTTGTTTTGTTTTGTTTTTTGTTGTTGTTTTTATTTGAATAGATATTGTACAAGCTTTAGTTGCATTGTTGATTCATGTGTTTACTACACAACAATAACTACCGCTGCTGATGCTGCTACCACCTACTACTACTACTGCTGTTGCTGATGTTTGTTTTTTTGTTTGTTTGTTTTTTGTTTTGTTTTGTTGTTTTGTTGTTGTTTGTTTGTTGTTTTTATTGTGTACTACTACTGAAGCATGGTATTGTTTTAGGGTTTGATTGGTTTCTTTCCATTCAGGCGAGTTCCCAGTCAGGTTCCAGTGGGCAGAACACACATCTCATCCAGAGAATCCTAGAGCAGATAGAGCAGAAACCTCTGTCAGTAGCCAGCAGGCACACAAGGGTAAGAAAAGAGAGAGAGAGAGGCTTTTTTATTTCTTTACTTTTTGGTGTTGTTTTTTTTTTGTTGTTGTTGTTGCAGTTTTGTGTGTGTTTTTTTGTTTTTTTTTGTTTGTTTGTTTTTGTTTTGTTTTTGTTGTTGTTGTTGTTGTTCCGTATGTGTGTAACATTAAGATAGATATATTTTGTTGTTGTAAAATGAACGCATTTGAGTATTCACGTGTTATTCCCTGCAGTTAAGTGACGACTGGTCTGGAGTAGTGATGGGATCAACAGCCATCACCCAGCGCTCGTCTGACGAGTGCGCTATGGACTCTGCCAGATTCAAGGAGTGCATGTTCTACCTCAACATGTATGCCTCACATGCACATGCAGTCTCATTCCTGGTCAAGCACATGAGCTGGTCAAGAGCTTGCAAACTCATCATTGACAGAGTGAGTGTCCAACTAGTCCATCTGATTGCTTCTTTTACCTTTCGAATGAATTCCCATCCCTGTCCCTCTTTCTTTCCTTCCTTACCTGCCCACTCTCTTTCCCCTCTCCCTCCCTCCCTCCCTCTTTCTATCCTTCCATCCACCCTTCCGCTCATTCCATCTTCCCTGCCCACCAGAACTGCTCCAGTGAAGTGTTTGTGGAGAACCTGTGGATTCCAGTCCTCAAGTCGGGGCAAGTTGAGGAGGTCATGGCAAGCATGAAGGAGATAGACCCGTCCCTGGGCGTCTGGGAGCCACACCTCACAGCGGCCTGCCTCTTCTTCACCAAGAGATCTCTCTACTCTGTACTCCTCAAGACGCAGCTATTCATGAACGTAGGTGTCTTAGCTCACTCTTAGTGACGTTCCTTTGGTTCCTCTTTAACCTTCATTTCTTCCAAGCCATAAAGTCTGGTCTGATGCCTATCAACGCCCAGTTTTCTCTTGCCTTCACACACATGCATCTTTGTGAATACAGGACTATGTCAGAGCTGGATTGACTTGCGTCAAGTTCTTTATCGGTTTCTCTGGTCGCTCCACAACTATCGAAGACTTGTTTGATCGGCTCCACCATCTTGATCAGGCTGTCAAGTTCCTGCAGATGGCGCGGGACAAAGTGATTGGCTCCGATAGAGGCAGGGGCAGCATGAGGGCCCGCATGCAGCGAGCAATTGATGATGTCACTGCTGGAGGGGGGCCCAAGGGAGGGTCTAGTCCGGGAGTGAGATCTATGAGTAGCGCTGAACTTAACAGTCACTTGGAGACGATAAAACTGCAGAAAGAGGTTAGTCTAACAAGACGATGGTTTTTATTATTATTATTATTATTATTATTATTATTACTAGTGGTGTGCTTGAGCACAAATGGCGAGCGGGCCTAAAACTACACTATTGCTAAGCGATTGATTTTAACTTCTAACACTCAAGCTACTAAAATATAGTAGAGTTTGTAAATTACATATATACGGCAAAGGCATTCAATGTCATAGTAACCACTCCTTGCGACTTAAAAAAAAGCAACAAAAATCAAGTCACATTATTTAAACTTTTTCTTTGTGATATTCTTAGTAGTAGTTGTAACGCACAATACCTTCATACAACTGAACATACCTATGCAAGACTTACCTTCGTGGTTAGTCTAGTGGACAACGAATTTTCAAGTAAATTATGTTGCGTAGGGCTTATAACTATGACAAATAGCGTATTAACTTACCACTGCCAATAACTCGAATAGAAATGGAACTCTGGTAAATTTTTGAGTTTTAACTGCACCTGCAAAAGAATTCAAAGCGGTAAACAATTCAATTTCTAGGATGATACGGGTAAATAAACCGGAGTATTCTGTTTAGTGAAGTTTGGGATGGGGTTGAACACAGAGCTAACACAAAAATATGCTAGGTTCAAAGTACAAAATGACATACGTACGTCCACATCTATACTAGTGGTGTGCTTGAGCACAAAAGGCGAGCGAGCCTACCTAGTTAAAACTACAGTATTGTTACTACATAATTTATATTTTAGCTTAATTCATGCAAAACAGTATAATAGCAGTAGCAAACACAAATACCAAATTACACTCTTACCTGAGTAATGGTAACTTCTGTAGTATCACACTTGAGCAATTCTGACTACCTCAATTACCAGTAACTCTTGAATAAGATCTCGGCTACTAAATAAATAGGCCAGTGTTATTTTTGTAATATTAGCCAACAAATATGGAATTACTACTTGCCTCAATTTCCTGAGTATTGGCAACTTCTGTAGTTACAAATTTAAGCTATTTTGACCATCTGAATTACCAACAAGCTCTCAGCTACAAAACAAAAGACCATTAATTTTAGCAAACAAATACAAAATTACTTTCTTACCTCATTTTCTTGAGTAGTAGTAACATCTGTAGTATCAAATTGAAGCCACTACTATCTAAAATTACCAGTTTCTCTTGACAACATGATCTCAGCTACAAAACAGGAAGGCCAGAGTTATTTTTGTAATTTTAACTTACAGATATGGAATTAAGTACTTACCTCAGTTTTCCTCTAGTAGTGGTGGCTTCCTCAGCATTATTATGAGGCATTCTGACAGTGGTACCTTCTGTAGTATCCAATTTCAGCCATTCTGACTACCTCAGTTACCAGTAACTGGTGAACAAGCTTGCAGCTATAACAAAAAATAATAGCCACGAGTTATTTTTGTAATTTTAGCTAACAAGTATGGAACTATGTACTTACCTCAGCTTCTTCCAAGTAATGGTGGCTTCCTTAGTATTATCATTTAGCCATTTTAGCAGCCCAAAAACGACAAAGTTTTGAAATTCGTTTTCAATGGCATAGTAACCAGTCGCAGTAACTTTTTGGGACTTGAAAAACAAGCGTTTTGCAGGAATTATCCCACAATTTGGAGCCCAAGTAAGACTTTCTTAATGCTGTAATAGAAGAAACAGGGGTCAAGCCTAAAAGGCCGTGTTTTTAGGAGAAAAACGGTACCCGCACGCGCGTTTAAGGGGCATACGTACAATCCATACATATATATATAATATATATATATATATACATCGAACATATACCCGATTTTGCATTGTCCATCCCTAATACTGTCTCGCTCGCTCGCCAACAAACAAATATCCCTGATTTTCAATTGTGTTACCCCTGAGAGTGTCTCACTCGCTCTGCTCGCTCGCCAATTATTATTATTATTATTATTACTATTAGTATTATTATCATTTTTGTTATTATTATTATTTATTATTATTATTATTATTATTATTACTATTAGTATTATTATCATTTTTGTTATTATTGTTATTATTATTATTTATTATTATTAATATTATTATTATTATTATTATTATTAATTATTATATTATTATTATTATTATTAGGTGGTGAAACACTTGCACTTCTCAGCCAGAGAGATGGGAACTTTGAGAGAACCTCTCGTAGGCAGCACAGGCTCGTCGGACTTGAAGACCTCCCAGTCTGCTTCAGGGCGTCTTCCAATGTCCCCTCCCCCTTCCTCGTCAGCTAGCTCCACCTCATCAGCTTCTCCATCATCTTCCCAAGGCTACCAGCCACCCACGCTGTTTGGAAACTCAAGAACGAGAGCTGAAGTGGCAACTTTGGTAAGTAAGGCTAGTGAAATGGCGCCTGTGGATGTAGGATATTTCTTTACTGGTTTGTTGTTGTTTGTTGTAGGTGATCACAGGTAGCAGAGACTTGGAGACTGGCTTCAGTTTGACCCAGAGAATTATTGGGGTATGTTTATATATATTATTCATGCTCTGTTTATGCGTTACATTTATTTGAATCTATTAAAAAATACTTTAGTAAGGTTGTAACTGTTGATCCCAGCTGCTTTCAAGTACTACTATGTCTTTCAGTGGTAAACAAATTGAAGGGGAAAAAGAGGAAACATTTCTTGAGCATTTGCCCTCCCCTGCTCTAACACATTTTTAACCATTTTAATGCCCTTGTTTGGGAAGAAAAGAAAAAAGTATATTAATTTGACAGTATTATCCCTTAATATTCTTGAATTGACAAAATATTGTTTTTTATTTTTTTATTTCTTTTATTTTATTTATTTATTTATTTTTACTATAATTTATTACCTCATAATGACAATACAAAAAAAGGTACAATTTCCATTCAAGTCCGGCAAAGCACTGCATACATATTATATGTATATTATTATTTATTTATTTATTTATTTATTTATTTATTTATTTATTTGTCCAGCACTACAAGATCAGCATGAAGCAGGTGTACTGTGATATAGCCCGTGGACTGGCTGTGAAGCATCGCTATGGTGAGATCCGAGTGTTGCTGCAGTGCATCCAGTCTCACTGCCAGGGCAAGGTGGTCAACATGGACGCCATGAACGATGACATTGTAATGGCTGCTATCAAGGAACTCTCCAAACAGACCAAAGATGTCAGGGACCATGTATGTGTTTTGTTTTTTGTTGTTGTTGTTTTTGCTTTTTTTTGTTTGTTTTATTTGTTTTTCTTTAGAATGAGTGTATTGCTCTCATCAAAACCCAACTGAGCTTTTTGCTTTTTTTTTTTTTTTCCCTTTTTAATTCCTTTATTGTGAGAGGGGTGAAAGGTTGACATAATTTTGTGTGACCTTATGAAAGATAACGTACAATGCAATGTTTAGATGGTCTATTGTGTCCATATAAGGATGCATGAATGTGCACGTACTGGTAGTGAAGAGAATGAAGGTTTCCTAAGAGAGTGGCTGCTAGCCTATTGGGCTGCATGACTGAGAGAATTGATGCCTCATCGTCAATACAATGCACCCTGTCCTGAAGTAGTAGTTACACTATTCAGTTAGTCTGCTGGTGCCTTACAAAATAAACAGAACATTTGAATCTATCAAATGATATTATAATTCCACAGAGTAAACAAGTGGACAAGCTAGTTGGACTTCTACTTCAAGAACGCAACAAAGTAAGTTGATGTGATATTTGCTAGGAACCAAAGATGTCAGGGACCAGAGATTTGACTCTTCCCTACTGTCAATACAGATCAAGGCGTTTGTCCAGTGTGGGAAATTAAAGAGTGCTTATTTGGCAGCCGTCAGGGCCAAATTAGCAGACGAAGTGCAGAAAATATCTGAAATAGCCAACAAGGCCGGCCAGCTCTCCGTACGTGACATCTGTGATAAATGGCTGCAGGCGAATGCCCCTTACCTACTGCAGCAGCAGTAGTAAACAAATCATTCTGAACTTGATGTAACACAAGATGTAACACTTGCAGGTAACATTTTTTAACATAATTATTATGACAGTTTGTTTGTGCAGATTTGCTTTATATTTATTTTTAATTTGTGTTGGCAGATGGTTCACACTGTAACAAAATTTAAATTATATAATCTCTTTATCATACTTGTTGGTTTTTTTTTTAATTTAAAATGTCCATCCAATTTCCACAAACATTAGTAATAAGAAAATAATAGCTGGAAATGAACAAGAAAAAATAATAATAATAATAAAGTCCTAATTATAAGTATATTCAAAAGTGCAGTAGTGACTCATTCAAAAATACCATTAGTATTACAGATCATTGAAACAAAAATGGCAGCCCTGTAAAATACTGTGACAAGAGAAGAGGGATGGGGTGAAGAGAGAATCCATTCTAGCAATATCTGACATAAAAACTTTAATTGTTCTTTTGATAGTTTTTTTTTTAACCAGGAAACTCCGAATTTGTGAAGGTGAAGTCAACAAAATCAGTTTGGTTGAGAGACTTGACTACATCATTGTCCATAGGAGTGAGATTAGGGTTCTCCTTGGTGAAATCATCATCAAAGTTACTGATGTCTCGTTTAGACCTCTACATTAATAAAATAGCATTGACCTACTATCATGGAAATTAATTCTTAATTAAACGCTGTTGCTGATCAAGTGGGCAAGGTAGAATTTTGTATCAAAAATTCAAAAAAATTATGGTGAGGGATTTCACAAGGTCCTTTGCAGTTTATTTTACAGCATTTGTACATAACTGCTCAGATGCAAGGAGCCTAATTATAACCAACACTACCAAACCTATTTGTGAGTGGTTGTAATACCTAATGAGCTCTACTGCATGTGAATAGGATTAACAGCGGGGATATTTCTCAAGTACGTACGTAAACAGAATCTAATCCACAGATACATAAGCAACTCTCTCAACTCTATAACACCATGTAATGATGGACAAGCACTCACCACTTGTGGTCTGAAAGGAGCAGGTATTTCCCTGCGCTCGAGCATCTCCCAGTTGACCGTGCGGAAGAATGCATGAGACTTGATCTGTCTCTCACCTATCCCAGGTTGACAGCCTAGTCGCCTGTTGGGGTTCTTGGTGAGAAACTAAAATAGGAACAAGGATCAGATCAGGGCTGAAATACTGTTGATGGCTTACTTGCATGCCAAAGACTACCTAAATCACAACTAGTACCATTCTTATATATCCCCACATTACCCAAGTATGTATGTGTGTCACTCAAAAATTCTTTCATTACACACCAATTAACACAAAACTCAACAACGCTCTCTTAAATTCAGGGTATCTTTAGAACCAAACTTGAGAAGGGTAAAATCAACTTTTTTTTTTTCCCGCAGGAAATGGGAGGAGGGGGTTTTCATTGGTGAAAAGTATGAGGCAAAATGTCACTAACAAGGTTTATAATACTTTTTCGGGAAAGGGGGAGGGGAGGGCAAAAAATTCGCAGAGGGCAAAAATATTCCCTCCTATAAAAGGCTAAAAAAATCCCTGCAATTACTTCCCTCCCCTCCCACTAACATACTCCCCTCCCACTAACGTACTCCTCTCCCACTAACATACTCCTCTCCCACTAACGTACTCCTCTCCCACTAACGTACTCCTCTCCCACTAACGTACTCCTCTCCCACTAACGTACTCCTCTCCCACTAACATACTCCTCTCCCACTAACATACTCCTCTCCCACTAACATACTCCTCTCCCACTAACATACTCCTCTCCCACTAACATACTCCCCTCCCACTAACATACTCCTCTCCCACTAACATACTCCTCTCCCACTAACATACTCCTCTCCCACAACATACTCCTCTCCCACTAACGTACTCCTCTCAGGATAGAATTGGCCTCTCGACTGAGCCAGACTGGGTAGAGAACTTCGTCTTTGAGAATGGCTTCAAATAACTCGTCTTCATTGTCTGCCTCAAATGGCGGCTGGCCGGCCATCATCTCATACATCAACACACCCAACGCCCACCAGTCCACAGACGCACCATAGTCCTTTTCATCCAATATCTAAAAATGACAGGAAACATAAATTCAATATTGGAACACCTAAAGTGGTTGGAGGTTGGAGAGGGAATAAGTAATAGTTAAACCATGGCAACTCTTGGAATTATTGCTAAATAACCATCCTCAGAATCGGGGCTGGGGTGGTGAAGCAATAATTCGTCAAACCCACCGTTTAATTATTTCATAGTTGCTGCTGTAAAAGTCATGGATTAAAAAATGTTATTCCATAGTAAGTTTCCCACTGGCGATTTATATTCTCCCTGTTATGTGCATTTCTACTTGGACGACTAACAGCGATAAGTGGAAATTTTTTTTTGCAATGATAAATATAGTATAAAACAGTTGAACCATGGCAACTCTCGGAATTATTGCTAGATAACTACATTCTCGATTGAAACTTTTTCACCTAAAGGGGTCTGGAAAAAAGCAAAGGAAAAATGTGAAAAAAATCTTAGTTGTCGCCGGGGATTCGAACCCAGGACCACTGGCTTTAGCCACCAGTGCTCTAACCACTGAGCTACGACAACCCACGACTTCCAAGACCTTCATTGTCATAGCTCAGTGGTTAGAGCACTGGTGGCTAAAGCCAGTGGCCCTGGGTTCGAATCCCCAGCGACAACTAAGATTTTTTCACATTTTTCCTTTGCTTTTTTTCCAGACCCCTTTAGGTGAGAAAGTTTCAATCTATTTTTTATGAAGGGTCAGAACCTGATAATTGCAATAATAACTACATTCTCACGATAATTCATCAAATAATTGGTTTAACTATTACATATAATATACAGACATCCCACCTCAGGTGCAATGTAATCAGGTGTGCCACAGAAGGTGGATGTGAGGTTGCCATCTCTAATATTCTCTTTGCACATTCCAAAATCTGCCACCTTCACGTGCCCTTCAGAGTCCAGCAGGATGTTGTCCAGCTTCAAGTCTCTGGAAGAGAAATACGAATGAATGAATGAATGAATGAATGAATGAATGAATGAATAAACTAAGATGCAGAGACAATAGTAACACACTTGGAAGAACAACAGCTACAATATGATTACAACAATTAGCTAACTGTCTTTGATACTAGCAGTTTGATAAATTATATGTACGTATAATTTAAAGCAAATATGCTGAACTGTATTACAAATGTTTCAAAATTAAATTATACTATGCAATAATCAATAAATATCCACTGCATAGTTTGTATCTAGAATAAAAATGTCACTCATCATGCTGTACACTGACCGAGCATCAATGGTTGTTGTTGCAAAACAGTGAGAACAACCACTAACTTTCATACAGAAAAGAACGAATCACTAAAAGATGATAGCTTTAAATTACTGACAGGGAAATTTCACATCAACATTTTTATTTAACCAGCTATAACTAGTCCTAGTAAATTAGTTATACTAGAGATTCAGCACAGCTTAAGATTACTAAGTCAACCCTTTACCCCCATCACACCTGTATATGATGCCTCTGTTATGCAGAAACAATAGAGCCAGTACTATCTCAGCAGCATAGAACCTTGCTCTGTCTTCATCAAACTTTCTGGCCCTTTGAATCTGGAACATGAGATCTCCACCATTGATATACTCCATCACAAAGAATAGCCGTTTCTGAAGAAAAAAAAAAAAAAAAAAAAAAAACTAGCTCAAATAGACTGATCACTATAGTGGGGGTTAACATCACAAGGTGAGAGGTCAACCAAGTTTATCACACTGGTATGTGCAATCCTGTGATTTAAGTTCTGATAGATCTTACAGGGTTTGGATGTTGTAATTGTTGTTGTAAATTACAGTTTTCTTTCCTTCCCTTTCAATTATTTATAAATCAGATTAAAATAGGTTCATAGTTATGAATAATAGTGATAATGAAGCACCAAAGGTGTGAACCCTCAGCACTACTATACACTAGCTGGCTATAACAAAATCAATTCTCGCACCAAAAAAAAAAATGTATTAGGCTATTCCTAATCAGGTATCAATACGGCTCAAATAATGAAAAAGGTAGATGTAGCTAATTGCTGTCTAAAAGAAGTAGCTAAACATGTAGGAGACTCACCGGTATATAGTTTCAACGTAAAACGCTCCCTATCGTCCCGTCACAATCATGTGAGCAAATAATTTCTTTTTCTGCCCACAGTAGTTTTAGCTGAGGGTTAATAATAGCAATGTGACCCTTGAACTAAGCTGGCAGAAATGACCTCTGACCTAGCACAAACCCACACAAACTAACATACACTCTCTCTCAGCCTATAAACCTGACCGAAAGAGAAGTATCTTATACCAACCATAAGTACACTCTCTCGCCTAGCAACACTAACATTAACTGACCACCACACATCCCAAGACAACTTCACAAATTCCTGGTAAAGGATAAAGGACACCTAAACAAGTCAGACTTTGTAGGTGTGAATTGGACCTTGCTAATAAAAATGTAGCTAACAGTAAACCATAGGGTATGTACATGTGTGCACATGCATGTAAACATGGATGTCTGCATTACGTACATGCTACAAAAACAACAACTAATAAATCAGCATTTCCCACACAGCTAGACAGACACACACACACACATGCACACACATGCACACACACACATGCACATACACACATGCACACACACATTTGTCTTTTGTGTCAGTTCAGACATATTGATGCCTGCGGAAGCTTGTCTTACAACAGTCATAATTGGCGTTGCATGTTTATGACCCAATCACTTGCTACTGGCACGCTCCACTGTATTCATAGGGGGACTAACAAACACAAACAAACAAGCACAACAGAAAGAATTGAGTGCATTACATTAATCTACTGACAGATTGATTCAACAGACAGACAGACAGACAGACAGACAGACTGACTAACAGAGACGGACAGACTGACTGACAAAGACAGACTGACTGACAAAGACAGACTGACTGACAGACAGACAGATAGAGACGGACAGACTGACTAACAGAGACGGACAGACTGACTGACAAAGACAGACTGACAGAGACGGACAGACAGATAGAGACGGACAGACTGACTAACAGAGACGGACAGACTGACTGACAAAGACAGACTGACAGAGACGGACAGACAGATAGAGACGGACAGACTGACTAACAGAGACGGACAGACTGACTGACAAAGACAGACTGACTGACAGAGACAAACAGACAGACAGATTCTGATCTGAGAGACAAATAGTCAAACTGGCTGATTACAATCAACTGATTGATAGACACTAACTTCAGTTTGGAAGCAGGAGTGCATGGAGGTGAGGTAAGGGTGTTTCCCTGCCAGGGCTAATACTCTCTTCTCCGTCAGCGTACACTCCACATCATCGTCTTGTGAGATCACATCTTTACGCAGAACTTTCACAGCAAACACTTTATCTGAACCCTTCATTTCCGCCAACATTACTTTACCAAAACTTCCTTTGCCAAGAACCTACAAATTGCACACACACACACACACACACACACACATATTATTTATAAGCCAGTAAAAGCTCTTTATAAAATTTTATACATTTGTGTATATAAGTTGTGTAGGTATGTATGTATGTATGCATACATTGCATGCATGTATGCAGTGCATAAATGTATGCTTCCATTCCTTGCATTCCCATTCCATTCCTTGCATTCCCATTCCATTCCTTGCATTCCCATTCCATTCCTTGCATTCCCAGTCACCAAGTTTCTCATGCAATCAGACCAGCTGAAGTCCCTACATTCCTTCAATCTATGCATTAGTTTCACTGCTTCACAATCATGCATTCTACCAAATAAAACATCATTAGAGGCTTTGATGCTGCTTTGAAAATCTTCATTCAAACGGAAATTTGCTCACAGCAATGTTAGCTAGTTAACTCTGACTAGTATGTGTGTGTGTGCGTGCGCAGGTGTTAATATTTAATTTCACATACAACTACACATATCATTTTTAATTGTACAATAAAAGTGACCAGTACATAGATAGGGCAGACACATTGTATCCCCAAACAATGACTCTCTCTCTCTCTCCTAATAAAATGACCAATGGGAATACACACAGCATTGAAATAAACCTAGTAACAGTGACTAGCAGAGAGGGGCAGGAGGAGTGGATTCCTATAGCAACTTCCCTGTATTAAGTACTAATAGATTTCAACATATTGCTGCGTAGCTTTGAAATCCACACTGTCTTTGAAATAAGTGTGGAATAAACTGTTCGTGTCTGTTTCACAAGAGGCACATGTAAACTTAACAAATTGCTTTTTTTTAAAACTAAAAGCAACAAATTACAATAATAAAGAAACTGTACACAAAACAAAACATTACCTCAGTCAAATAGAAACTGAAACCACACCCTCAGTCTCCCAGTCATCAGCCAGCCATGCCACACCCCCTAGTTCACTCATTGCATGTATGTACATACCTTTAGAAAGCTGAAGTCTGAGAGTTTCATCTTGGTAGAAAGTGATGCAGGTAGCTGAATGTCTACGGTATTGGCTCGGATGGGGGCAGGGACTGAGGGTTCATCATTAGATGCTCCGTTCGTTAAAGGAACTTCATCACTTCTCATGGAACTCACGGACCGTCGACTAGACTATAGCACAAAAAAAAAAAAAGAAAAAAAAAAAAAGAAAAAAGACAAATGACAGGAGACAACTTGAGCCTTACTTCATTCATTCTAGACTACTTTGAAGATTATAGAGAAGGGAGAGACAAGGGGCCAAATACACATTTCAAGTTCTATTGAATAAGGAGAAAAAATTTTTTGGAAGGACTGGACAAAAAACAACGCACATTTTAAGGGCCCACTAAATGGCTCTAAAATATTCGCACACAAATATATATATTTATTGATTAAAATGCATACATCTAAAAACAGGACTACATATCTCGGCAATACACCACAGACAATCAGCGATGTTCACTCACCGTTGCCTTGGGTTTGAGTTTGTCTGGGGAAATGTTCATTTCCTTGAGCGCTGCAGCCAAGTCCTTCTGTTTGATACCACAGTTACACGGTACCATTCTCTCACATCTCTTATGAACATTCAGTCCACATACTGCACGCACGCACGCACACACACGTGTCACAGAGTTGGAAGTACAGTAAACAATGAAACCACCCAATATTCACACTGACAGGAACACAAAACAGTTGAGAGAACTCCCTTTTAATCAGTAAGTGTAACACCTTAAGGCTCTACCCTAGTCTGCCATACATGTAAATATGCAATAACTTTTGAAGAAATCTTGACCAGAAATTTAATATACTTCCAGAAATTTTGTATCATAGTTTACACCATACATACTGTACATAATATAAAATCAATCAGTTCGTAATAAGTATCTGATGTAGCCCAGATAGCTTCTCATATACTAAGCTTTCAACCCCCTTTTATAGTAACTTGATGTCAGCCATCCCACTCTCACCAACACTCCCTTACTGTCACACTTGGGTCCCTGCCTCACAATGCCCCACAACAGAGAGTCACGCCCACTCTCGCCAACACTCCCTTACTGTCACACTTGGGTCCCTGCCTCACAATGCCCCACAACAAGGAGCCACGCCCACTCTCGCCAACACTCCCTTACCGTCACACTTGAGTCCCTGCCTCACAATGCCCCACAACAAGGAGCCACGCCCACTCTCGCCAACACTCCCTTACCGTCACACTTGGGTCCCTGCCTCACAATGCCCCACAACAAGGAGCCACGCCCACTCTCGCCAACACTCCCTTACCGGCACACTTGGGTCCCTGCCTCACAATGCCCCACAACAGACCAGGAGCCCCGCCCCACACCACCACCCCCACCACCCCATTCTCGCCAACACTCCCTTACCTTCACACTTGAGTCCCTGCCTCACAATTGACCCACAACCAGGAGCCACGCCCCACTCTCGCCAACCCACTCCCCTTACCGTCCAACTGGGGTCCCTGCCCTCACCCATGCACACAACACAAGGAGCAGCCACTCTCGCCAACACTCCCTTACCGTCACACTTGGGTCCCTGCCTCACAATGCCCCACAACAGAGAGTCACGCCCACTCTCGCCAACACTCCCTTACTGTCACACTTGGGTCCCTGCCTCACAATGCCCCACAACAAGGAGCCACGCCCATTCTCGCCAACACTCCCTTACCGTCACACTTGAGTCCCTGCCTCACAATGCCCCACAACAGAGAGTCACGCCCACTCTCGCCAACACTCCCTTACTGTCACACTTGGGTCCCTGCCTCACAATGCCCCACAACAAGGAGCCACGCCCATTCTCGCCAACACTCCCTTACCGTCACACTTGAGTCCCTTGCCTCACAATCCCCCACAAACAAGGCGCCACGCCCACTTCGCCAAACACTCCTTACCGTCACTACTTGGGTCACTGGCCTCACATGCCCCACAACAAGGAGCCACGGCCCATTCTCGCCCAACACTCCTTACCGTCACCACTTGAGTCCCTGCCTACAATGCCCCACAAACAAGGAGCCCCGCCACTCTCGCCAACCACTCACCTTACGTCACACTTGGTCCCGGCCCTCACAATGCCCCACAACAAGGAGCCACGCCACTCTCGGCCAACACTCCCTTCGGCCACACTTGGGGTTCCCTGCCTCACACTGCCCCACAACAGAAGGTCACGACCAATCTCGCCAACACTCCCTTTCCCGCACAATGAGTTCCAGCCTCACAAATGACCCACAACAAGGAGCCACGCCCACTCTCGCCAAACACTCAAGTACCGTTTCACACTTGATCATGCTCCACAATGCCCCACAACAAGGAGCCAGCCCCACTCTCGCCAACACTCCCTTACCGTCACACTTGAGTCCCTGCCTCACAATACCCCACAACAGAGAGCCACACCCACTCTCGCCAACACTCTCTTACCGGCACACTTGAGTCCCAGCCTCACAATGCCCCACAACAAGGAACCACGCCCACTCTCGCCAACACTCCCTTACCGTCACACTTGAGTCCCTGCCTCACAATGCCCCACAACAGAGAGCCACACAGACTGCAGAAGGTCGGCCGCTTGTAGTTGTGAACTTTGAACCGATGGGGGACGTTGATACTGAATCTGCCTGACGCTCCCTCAGCATTTGTATCGTGTTCATGAACAGAGTTTTGCTAAATAAACAAATAAATAATGATAATAAGGTGTAATTTTTTAATTTCACCAGCCAATGTGCTGTTGTTGTTTTTTTTTTTACACACTCTAAAGCTAATTGTATGTACATTGAAAGCTCACTTTTCTGAACATCACTTCCCACAAAGAAAGCTCTACCAATGATATTCATAAGGTGGGTATTATTTAGAACATATAGCGTCCTATAGTGCTTGTTTCCAAAGCATGGTACAACCCGCTCAACAAATATTATGAGAAAACCTTGCTGCTCGTGGCTGCTCGTATGTGTCTCTTTCAATCTCAGGACTAATAAATTAAATACAGTAGTCTTTTTGAAATGGGGAATAAAAGTGTACCTGTAAACGCAAAGGTGTGAGTATTTGTGTATGTGTGTGTGTAAAGTAAACAGTAAAACAACAACAACAACGGCAAATGTTATGAAAATTGGAGAGGAATTAAAGGAGGGGGTTTCCCAAGGGGAATTGCCTAGTTATTGCAAACAAGCCAGGTAGCTATATTATAACCTTTGCCCAAGTAGAAAAACAAATCAACTTGGTCCAATTGCATGTAAAGAAAAGCAATCAGGAAAAGACACAAAATGTAGAAATCAGCACTCTTCTTTAACTGACTATACCAGCAACCTTGTCTCCCTCTCCCCCAATACATAGATGAGAGTGGATGTTGGCTGGCAACTAATGGTATGAAAAGGCTGTATACAGTATGGTTAGTGGGTTAGTGGTGTAAATGGGCTTTTTCTTAATAAATAATATAATAGACTTTGAATAATAATTACCCTACAACTGCTTCACTCTTCTCCAATAGAGACAGATTAATCAATCCACTAACTACCTTAACCGTATTTTATCAAATACTAACCACAAAAAAAGGCCAACGTAGATGCTGGCTAAAAAAATCATGGCAACCACCTCTTAAAATATTTCATGTGGGGTGGGTTGCCGAAGTACTGAAGGTATTACAACTAGTAACCATGGAAATACAAACCACCAACCTACACGCCTAGGATTGTAAGGAGTATAAAGTAATGTATGCCTTTCCATGTGTCACATTGGTTCCATCACGTGGGGGTGGGGTTGAAGGTGAAACATGTGAGAAAATAACAAAGGCTGTTGCTGCAAATCAACTCAGGGAATCACAAGATTTAGAAATCCTGTCCTCCCCCCCCCCCCCCCCCCCCCTCTCACCCAATTCTAAAGAGGGTTTGTTTCAATAATAATAATAATAAAATAATAATAATAATAATAATAATAATAAATGTATTAGATCTGTAGGCTAGATTAATAATTTGTGGGCAAGAAGTTCCACACGAGTTGTTAGCCTGCTTTTCTCTCTTCCAACACATTAAAAGACCATTTGAATATACCAGAGCATGAAACACACATACAGTATTGGTCTCATTCATTCTGTCAGCACTTTGTCAAATTATTCACTTACTCCGATAGATTTGTTATCTTCCTCTTGATGCCGAGCTCCAGGACACTCTGTTAGAACAGAGGAGTGGCAGCGCTTGTGTACCACCTGTGAGCACACTGATAAACAACAACAAAAACAAATGAAAGCACGTACAGCCTCTCAAATAAAGCCAAACACACACACACACACACAAACACACACAATAATGTAAACACACTTACATGTATTACCATTAACTTGGGTATGATGAGGGAAAAACAAACTGAGCACTGATAAAATTAATAAAAATGAATGAATAAAACCCTATCAATCTATCAATCAATCAAAAAGAATATAATGTCAGACTCACAACAAGCAGCCAACAGACTGGCATGGTAATACCACAACCTTAGTATGTATTACAAGAGACACTATTGAAGTTCGAAGGCCCTTAGCCAGGTTACGAGCAAGTTGGGAGCTAGCTAGCTAGCTAGCTAGCAGACTGGCCAGACTACATAGGAATGCACCATAACACTTTATCACAGACAATACAAATTTACAGCCCACCACACCTTCAGACAGGATACCTGCTAGCCTGTTCAGAGAGGATGGAAACGGAGGGGAAAGAGATGTGAGGGAGCGAGGGATATATTACTGCTTAGAGGATGAAAAAGGGTAAAAATAACATACACCGATACATCACGTATATACCATTCTCTTCTGAAATCATAGCAAAGCCTATCCCTAAAAATGACAACAAGCTCAGATGGTGGCCTACTATTCTTCCCTGAAGTCTGGCTGGAACCAGCTACTCCCCATGCATGCACATACATAGAGATTGAGTAGTAAACAGTAGTACTACTTTCCTAGTACACATGGAGGAAAAATAATAATCATCAAAAATAGGAATGACTCAGGCATTTGAGCAATCTGGACCAAATTAGGTTATAACTAACAAACTCTAAACTAATAGCATAAAATTGGAAGGCACATTCATTTGTAGTGCTGGGCACGTGCAAGCAAACACACACACACACACACACACACACCAGGTAAAACAAAAACACATGCATTACGTATACATGAGCAAAGGCATGCACAAACAGTTGTGCACACATGCATACATACATACATACATGAACACACACATGTGTAGTACCAACACATAAAGGTGAGAAGAGGCTAAGTAAACTAACTGGCATATACAAACGTCACCAGCACAGGAAGTGAAACAGGAAGTTGAACAGGAAGTGAGAGAGACAACCGAGTAGAGATAAGCTTCAGTTGTGGACTATCTGGATCATGACATAAAAAAAAAGCTACAAGACAGGCTACTTCACTATAGCTTAGGTCAAGGTTTGTCCTCTGGCTAATTGCTACGAAAGATCTATATATGTCTAAATGTTCAATTGACCGTGTCAGTTACATCAGAGTGATACACGTGCTCACTCATTTCAAACTTACTTATTTTTCCAGCCACTCTGCATGACCTTTCTTAAGATTAATAAACCTTTAAATGACAGACACATTTCCATAGTTCAAGGTTCAAGTCAGATTGTGCAGGTATGCTACGTTGAGTGCTTCACGTTAAACTCACATTCAAATTGTGCTAAGTTCGGTGTGTGTTTGTATTTAGGTGAGAGGGTGTATCTAAGGTGGTCTCTATAATTAGCATCTTCACACAGAGAGTAAGCGATTCTTACTAATAATCACTATTAAAACTATGAAGCACTACATCCTCTTCCTTCTCCTGTGTAACCAAAATGTATGTCATAAACAAAGAACCAAAACAAACAAGCTAATAGACAACAATAATGACTACTACTTCTATTCACACGTTAGTATTCCCATTCCTCGTACAAACAAACAAACACTCATTCCCTGAGTATAATACAATGGATTCCTCAATACAACATACACCCATCACTGAATCATTAAACAAATACATATATCTGGAGTTATTATAACAATAGCCAAATGAAGACCTTTTTATACCCCAAGTCCTTCAGCTCATCAGAAAAATCACACACACAACACAAACACACACTAGCCAAACAGAGAGGTCATTTCATACCAGTAGTCCTTCAGCTTATTAAAAAAAAAACAACGACACACCCACCCCACCACACACACACACACACACACAAACCAACATGAGAGAGTCAAGTAAGCAATTGAAGCACAACACTCAATACAACATTATCCTCGTGCCCACATTCTTCCTTGAAACTGCCCTAACCAAGTGCATACCACACTCACACACACACTCACATACACACACACACATACAAACATACAAACAAACACTACATACCATACCACACTCACACTCACACACACACACACACTACATAACATACCACACTCACACACACTCAAACACACACACACACACTACATAACATACCACACACTCACACACACACACACACACTACATAACATACCACACTCACACACACACTCAAACACACACACACACTACAGAGCATACCACACTCACACACACACACTCAAACACACACACACACACACTACAGAGCATACCACACTCACACACACTACATAACATACCATACTCACATACACACACACACTACATGCCATACCACACACACACACACACACACACACACTACATACCATACCACACTCACACATACTACATGCCATGCCACATGTTTTCACCAACTGCACATGCTAAATTGTTTCTCAGAATCCTAGCGTTGGCATAACAACGCATGTACCACAGTCAGGCTGTTCATTAGTCCCATGTAATAGATTTGTACGTGTGCACACAAACAAGCTCATTTTATACAAATACACATACATACACACACACACACACACACACACACACACACACACTGACTTACAGACACACTGGTAGCCTTGTTTGTTGACCAATCCCCTACAATAACATCAATAACAACATTCAAAGACACACACACACACACACACACACACACACATATAAATACATGCATTTTACATGAATACATGCCAGAGAGGAGAGACCATATTTTTTTGTAAACCAATACATACTGCAAGCAATGAAAGATGTGTACACATAAGTGCAACCTTCCATACATTGTTATTTACTACGCATTAGATGCTAATGCATTTTATACAGCTTACCCGCTCCCCCCTCCCCCTCACAAATGGACCTCACCCACCAACAATTTAACCACACCCACTCTACAGCAACCATGACTCACCAAATGAAGTCTCCACAGTGGGAGCAGAAAGTGAACTGCCTAAGAAACGTCGCCATGAATTTGTGGCCATTGACGATGTGAATCTTTCTCCTTACAGCACCCCTATGACCTCTGATGACCTTGTCTCGTGCGATAAATTTTCTGCGAGGACCTGACAAACAAATGAATAAAAGGAAATTTAAAAAAAGCTATGTATCAAATGTAAGTTCCATGTAGGGAATTGCTTGCTAAGTATTGGTGTGCTAATTAACAGGGGTTCGTGGAAAACTTGGTATGGGATTGAATTTTATTGGCAAATTAACTCTACACATTTTTAGAGATTAACATGGAGTCTTCTCAGTTTGTAAACTTTGTGCCTCATTCTATGGGCAGTTAGATTACCTAACTTGTATGTATATTGAATTCTAGATTTCTAACATTGAAAGAAAAGGGTTAAGGGTGGATAAAGGGGAAGAAAGGGAGACCTTAGAAAATCTACAACCACTACATAGGCAAGCCTAAACATGTAAATATGTTGCTGAATGACAGACCATTGAGTGACATACTGTATGCTTGCTTTCTCTACAAGCTACGTATGATAGAAAAGCATCAACTTACACCATCCATCCAAATAACAAAAAAACCGTTACCATTCCTATTACTTTACTGCACATCAGCCATGAGAACACAGACTGATCCCCAAGGGCTGCTTTGAAACGAAGATATCTTTTCTGTGTTTTCATAAGGACCTGGCTAATAAACTTGAGTAAGCCAGACAAGCAAACAAGGGGCATGCAGGAAGGCCGTTGTCCAGCAAAAACAAGGGACTTCCTTCAATGGCTTGGTTGGTCCTGCATGCCTATGACTATATTAGTGCAAGGATTGCTCTAACGAGTGGTGATCATGCTGCTGCTGATTGGATGGAAGCTCTAGAGAAACTGGACTTTCCCTTTAAATGAAGTGTTAAGTATGTATATACATACCAAAGTATACTAGTAGTTTTTAGGATAGACTATGCAAAAGGGTACCTTGATATTTGCTGGGTGTAGTTGAATGGGTGTAGTTGAATGAATGTGAAAGACATGGAAGGAAGGTCGGGGGAGGGGGGGGGGGGGATATTTATTCTAATACACATGAAAATTAAAAATTACCTCACATACTAACACCATACTTGTTTACGCACACATGCACACACAAGCACAATAATAAAATTCTAATGCAACTCATTCTAGGCATGCCTTCCACCAGACTACACACCAAAGAACTTCTAATATAAATACCACACCAGTATTTAACACACACATACACACACATGCACGCACGCACACTTCATTCAAATCATGTATATGTTCCAGTTCAGTGTAGAACACTGTGATTGGTTAACAACTTTCCAAACCGTGCATAAATCGACAAGCTCACAAATGACTTCCTAGTTCAGGAAAGCCCCAGACTTCAGTACTACATTTGAAATCACATGCACGGCTCCACTGTGTCTTACTCCATTACGTATAGTAACTTTCTCTATTATCTCTTATCTCTGTGCCAGCCAGTGAATTAACCTGCTTTGTGGAAATCACACACGATTTTCCAGGGCTTAGTGCATTGAGAGGACATAGTTATCCCAGTTGGGCAGGATCTGGTAAAGTTACTCACTACGTTAGTGTGTGTGTGTGTGCAGGTGTGTGTATGTGTGAGTGTGCTAGTGGTGTGCTAATTATATAGATTAAGAAAACAACAGTTAAATGTGTTGTTATTATGCCACAACTCATACAGACTTGTGGTAGAGGGTCTGTACACAACAACTGAATCTTATTTAAACTCTAGACAAAATTAAAACGACCGGACTCTATTACTACCAGTTTTATAAAATGCTTCGTATTAAATTTGCTAACCAATCAAAATTTAAATGCTTTATCTGCATATCCATTTCTGGTCCTATCTACTGCACCAAGCCTGAATGCAGCAACAAATATATTGTAACACCTCAATTCAAGTGTAATTAAATCAAAACTTATTCTAGATCACACTTGTCTACTGTCCATACATTCATCCCTTACATACCACACTTTTTTCTGCAAGTCCTAGCTATGTTGGACTACTGCTCACATTCCAAGCAGTATAAATATTGGACCATCGCAAGTCAAATACAACACTAAAACAACTATCAACTTGCAAACAAACATTACCCCTTACAATTCTTCAAGTTTGTAAAGTCAAAACTGAAACCCCTTCACTTCTTAACAAGCACTGTTATAGGGTTACTTCTTCATTATTACTAGACACCTGTAAGTTGGTAACAACTAAAAAGCATTCTAGTTTTGTTTCTTTAGGAATGAAGAGTGACAGAAACAGAATTTCACCAGCAGCTACTCAGTAAAAAATTATTATAAGCCAAACATAATAAGTAAAAGTATTGCATCAAGCCTGACACATCATCGTGGTGGTGGGGAGAGGGAAACACACTTACAGAAAACTGAAGTACAACTTCCCCCAACATCCACTTCCTATGCTCAATATGTTTGCCACTTGTCCAGAATCTTCAAAGATGTTATGTAATTCTATCAGTCACCATAAAGACAATCTATCAAACCTCTATACATACTGAATGCTAAGCTTTGATAATTTATTGCCATGCCATGCTAAATCAGAATATTGTTTCTCTTTAATCTTCTATGCCGCTAATCTTCTATGCCGCTGCACCTCTAGAGGGGGGGGGGGGGGGAATAAACAGAGAAATAGTACATAGATAGCCCAAGATTTTATTAAGCTATTGAGTTCTCTTTCAGATAATACTATAGTTTTGTTTTCACATTTAACTGAAAAAAAATATTGTTTATTATTTTTACCAAAGGTTGCCAAAACAATCACAGGGAAATGGTTACAGTATATGCCTAGATATATTACACAGATACAGTATTAACTCAGTTTCAATTAATATAAAAATATACATGCACACAAACTCGTGGTGCACTTCAGCATTAACAGTAATCAGTTAGCTCAGCCAAATTTCAATTCACATCTTCCAAATACATGTAAGCATTCAGAGAATCAACAGAGATTACAAGCAAAAAATTGATTTACTTTAAGTACAGGGTTTCATACAGAGGTAGGGGCGCTCTGGGATTTCCCCCCCCCC
>WLWD01004816.1_pt1 | contig 25625 bp, 21 predicted proteins | sample 6712731 | NCBI WGS metagenome assembly WLWD01 (sample SAMN12718690, study PRJNA576275) | sponge metagenome | isolation source: marine sponge | host: Mycale hentscheli | place: New Zealand: South Island, Marlborough, Capsize Point | collected 2014-11-01 | reverse complement strand
GTGAGTTCTAGAGCACGGCCAGAGCTTACAACGCGTCATAAGCTAGAGTTAACTGGTGTCTATCCATTTCTACCATATGATCAGCTCGATACTCCCAGCATGAGCAAAACCATATCCATAGAGACTATCAGAGAAAGGTCTACACTAGAGCCAGGATATATGTACATATGAAAGAGTCAGGAGAAAGAACTACACTAGAGTCAAAACATTGCATTATCATTCTTTCCTATTTTCCTATGACCACCCTATATAGCAAAAAAAAACAACAACAAAAAAAACCTTGACAAAACAAAAACAAAAACAAAACTGTTGTGTTTCAGTGGTTATTCAAGGTAAAGGGAAAAATTTGTTTGAGGTAAAACACTATTAGTCACCCCTATTGCACCATGTGCTGTATCTGCGGTGACCTCTTCCATATGCATTGACGTTCGGGCTTGTAATAGGCTTAGCATTCCTAATCAAGCCTAGTTTAGGATTTGGAATGAAATTTCGTGTTTCTTCGAACTAATTTAGAATTACTTGTTCATATGGGATTTACAACCCTACATACAGGATTAACATAGTCAAGCAAATATTTACCTTCATCTTCGTCAATCATTTTGAGGTAAGTGAGACATTTTTCCTGTGATTTTTCTCTGTCAAAATTCAAATAATTTACATAAATCACTTCATTTAACATTTAAATTGGCACATTACTAACCTGCAAATCTCAATCTGGTGGCCTGAAGATCCTTTTCTACAATACAAGATCACAAAACAAATATAATAACACACTTGAATACATACCTTCGTGCATGCAACTTACAAGCAAATGTCACACTTCAAGCAGTCCGGTTTGCTGCACACCTCACAAAGGGACTTGTTAGTTGTACAGGTAATAGCTGGTAAGTAACAGATAATAGAATGGGATTAAAGAAAACGTAAGTTTTATCTCACGTACATGCAATGGTTAATTTGGTTCACACTCAATCCTCCCTTATTGGGCCACCTTGGTGGCTATATCTCAGAATAGTCCTGAACTCTGAACTGAATGTATTTTATTTATGTAAGTCACATGCACATATTAGACAATGTAACGAAAAGTTAACAGATTCAGTCATTCTTGGCTGAAATAATTATAATAAATAATAATAGCAAATCTCATTCTAACAGCCATTATTGTTAATTATTAATTAACAATATTAATTAACAATATTGGCTGTTAGAAAGACAAAAATTTGCTATTATCATTAAGTTAATATCTGTTTTTTGATAGCTACACAATACGATAGTAAACTATTTGCTACTTCATCTCTCCACTTCTTCACCAACATAACAATATGCACCAGTCTGATCAAATCCTACTTTGCCCAAATATGGACATGTTTATTATTTTTACTTACAAAATCTATGCAGTAGCTTCTATCAGACAATCAACAACTACATGCCTCTATTACTGATATTCTTGTAATCTAAGCAATTCCCATTATATCTATAGCTACATGTATATCTGCACTGAGATCAGACAACTCCAATCCTCCCCCTCCTGCCCCCACCCCCACTCCCACCTGGCACACAATAACCTTTCTTTACATGTGAAAAAGGTTTACTCAACATAGACAGTAAGCATCCATAGGGGACCTCAAATGTAAAACATCAGTCGCATACCATTTAATTTAAGTCTCTTGGATGAGGGAGGAACGCCAAAAAGTTCTTCGGACGAAGACATTTTTTTTTTTTGCCGCACTTCAATCCCGCGCTTTTTCAAATAGAAAATCTAAATTGGTAAGGCGTCATCTCACATTCGATCTCACATTCGCTTGGTGGGCGTAACCTAACTTGAACTCTGAACATAGCCAGACCGTTGATGAATCCTTTTATCAATGGCCAGACCTTTCACCCTCTGATCGCTGCGATAGGCAATGGCGATATGTGATATATATATAACACTATAAGCTTGTTTTATGAATTTCATTATAATATTACTAAGACTCATTGTAGTACTGGTTTCTTGAGTCTCAGAAAAATCTTAGAGTTGGAGAGACAGTTTATTAGTAACATATGCAATATTTATGTAAAGTGCTGCAGAGCTAGAGGCTATAATACAGTCCTAAGTGTCCCTATACCAATAAAACCTATAGGCTATGTCAATATGGCTGGTGACAGAGGTGTGAAACTCACGGAGGACTTTTGTTTGAGCAAAATACTTCTGTTGAATTAAAAGAGTTGAGGGTGTCAGCTTCTCCACAGGATGTGGATGACTTTGACTTTCATTGCCTTCATTGTATCAGGCAGGTCAGCTGAGATGCTGAACAGAAGTATGTGCAGTTGTGGATGATAAAATTCAAGAATGATATCGGGAAGTTTGATGGGTGCCAGGTAAGGGGTTTTTAAAGTTGTCCGCGAGCCTTATGCATTGTTTTTCTAAGGCCAAGTTTCAACAAGTTGGTTGGTTACATCTATATTGACATGATGCATGTATAAGGTTGTGCATGTGGCAATTATTAGCACATGTGATTGAACCATTCATTTGATAAGTATTGTGTGAAGACTTGGGCTTTCAAAATTTTGCATTGGGCTGTTTAAACGAGCAAGTGCAATGCATTGAGTGGACTACTAAAGGACATCGCTTCTCTTTAGTAAGCCATTATCAGGGTAATGTACCAACTGTAAGGAAAATCTGAGTTAGCTAATGTGGTGTTGATATAAATACTACATATCTTATGTCTGCTCCACAGTAGCAGCTTTTTTTGCACTTCTTATAAGAGCCCAGCAGTCTTTTTCATTTTGTTCTGCTCAGTTTTTCTCCTCAACAACTCTGTGTGCCTGTTTTCTATAAACTCTAAATCCTAGCTCCCTATTTGTTTCCTATCACTTCCATTGAATTCAATAAAATTGCAATGGAATTCCATTACACACACACAATCTCTTTATTACCAATTGAAGACATAAATATATAAATATATATAAATATAAATTACTAAATTCATATGCATACAGCTTTGCTGTAAGTTCTTTATTTAGTACACTTTAGTAAAGCCGTGATTGAGTTCCTCTATTTGTAGCATTAATATTATAAATATAAGTCACTCAACATTACAAAATTTATCATATTCTGTTGAGTAATACACTATGTTATATGATGCAATAAAAACTGAACTAAGAAATATGTACAAATGACTGCTAAAAAGTGCAAATTGGATGAAAATATCGAACTAAAAGTTTCACGTGTTTTTAAATTACGAATATGACCTACTTATATATTTCTCTTTAATACTTGCTGCTAAATTGAGTTCTTGCACAATGGGAGACTTCAATACGTTAACTAAACTATTCCATGTAAAAGATGGGACAGTATTTTTTTGCCATTTGTAAATAATTGCCCGAAAACATTCCTCTTCAGTACTATGATCATTTTTTATTCGGTCAATGTCGGCCGGATTGATTTCTAACTGCAGGCCAATGGCAATCCAATTGTTAGTTTTAGGAATTACTTCTGTAAAGACGTCAAGAATATTGGTAATGGAAACAGATACTGCTGATGTCCCTACAGCACATAAAAAGAAGAACAGAGCACATTTCAATCTTTATTGTTGAACTGTTGAATCAGCAACTGCTCTAACCCCCTTTGGGTAGGCTTTACCAGAGGAAGTAGCTGTAAAAACCAGGAGAACTAGTGAGCTCCAGGCAGGTTGTTATAACTACTAGGGTAAAGAGTTTGGCAGTACAGATTGAAGTAACACCATGAGATATTATCTGTCTTTGGGTAGTGGTGTGCTTGAACAAAATGGAGAATAGGCCTCCCTGTTAGGCTACATAAAACTACAATAATTGTGATTAATTTTAACTTCTAGCACTCCAGTTACTAAAAAAGACTCATCATATTCTCACGCTGTAGCAAGTGAATAATAATGCTACAGTACTAGTATACAATTTTATATAGCTCACCAACACTTGCAGGATCTTCAAACCATACAACTTGTTTCTCATTCAGGACAACTGCACGTTTTCTGGTATTGTAGGAACACTTCTGGGCCCAAACATTGGAGCCTTTCTTTCTGGACACAGTTGCATGATGCCAATCAACAGTATCAGAACATGGGTTACAGAAAAATCCAATAAGAACTTCAATGGCCGTGAAACTATACTTTAAGCTTTCTCCAGCTTTATAAAGAGATAGAATAACAGCATTGCGAATATCTGAGCAGTACTGTTTCTCGCAAGTTGTATACAGTTCAATGTTCGAAACCCTATCACAAATAAGTGCAGTTCCAATTGGAGGAGCATCTCCAATGATTACAGAGGGAGAGTTTTCATAAACTGAAAATTCAATCATATTTCGACGACAAATGGCATTTTGGTCCTCATTTAGACGCCATCCATAGTTTTTGGATAGCTTGGTCACCATTGCACAAAATAGGCCTCTTGGAGTGATTTTGTCACCAAACGAGATGACTAAAGGGCCTTGAACTTCATTATAGTCCATATACAGCTTGACATTAGTCAGTTGCCTACTACAATCTGGAGTCAGAGAGCGTAGGTCTTCCATTGGTAATACACAAGGCATAAAGTAACGACCAGGACCAAGCTCGGCTATAATGAATAAATCCTGAAGTAAGCTTAAAAACATTTCTTTGGTAAACTTTGGATGCCCTGAAAAATCCAAAGATGGTATACTACGAAGGTGATAATCTGTAAAAACACCAGTATTATAAAAATCACTGGAATTCCTGGAGGTAACCGAATCAGATTGGGGGAAACTTGACACAATAATCTCAGTCACTCTGTCATACAGAAAGCCAGGCTCCATAAAGACCACATCAGAAATAAGCTTACTGCAGTTTGGAAAATGCAAAATTAAATTGACATCGTTAAAAAAGTGAAGAGCTTTATTGATATCATTCTCGCTAAGAGAAATAAAATTTCCTTGATCCATATTTAATAATTCTTTCCGGAAAATATAAGGCTTCTTATGTTTCTTGCTGTATAGCTTCAGATTTTGCAAAAAAACAAAATAAGAAATGGGAACGTTATGAGCTTTGACTTTCTTAGTGTACTCATTTATTTCATTTTTTAGTGTAGCCATAACCTCAGAATTACTTTCCCATCCACACATGCTGGCATTAATTGGGAAAATAGTGCTGTCACGAGAATACGACATTACACTACATTTTCTTCCTTTTTGTTCGACATAACTTCTCAAACATGCTTCTACATTCTCCCCTTTTCTCTTCAATAGTGCTTCTGGACTCTGCTGGTTTTCTCTGGCTTGTTGCTGAAATTGATCATTGAAAGTGCCCACTACGGCTACCATTGATCCATCATACAATTCAGAGCGAGTTGAGGAGCACACTGAGCGAACTGATTGTTCGATAATTGATAAATTGGAAACTCGAAGTGGATCAGGTATGGTGTATCGATGTCTGTTAATGACATATTCAAATTGTGGACACTGATCCAAACCTTCAGTAAGCTTGTGAACAAGAAAGTTAACAGAGCTGCGCACGAAATTAGGAAGGATCTCTTGAAATTGAGGCTGACCTCCAGTGTCTACAACATATAGCAAATGAATATTGTTCATGGTATTTCTTCTTTTCTTTGTGGCTTTATTTCTATACATTTTTACCAGTAAATTGTAGACAGCAAAGCCCAGGTCAGTGTATTTTTCTTCAATATGGCAATCACCTCTATGCATTCCTTCCTCCTCATTGCCATCATTAGCAAAATTCCAATTGTAAATTGTGTTGGCTAATAGATTTGCCCATTTGTCCTTCTTGAGAATTGTCCATTTAAAATTGCCAGCTTTCTGTTCCCCAACATTAATGAAATTTTCAGTTGTTACTTCTTTAGCCTTAGTTAACAATGGTGTACTGCTTCTCTGTGTAGGGCGGGGATGATTTAAAAGGAGAGCCTTAAAATGGGTCTTGCCACTTCCTGGAGGTCCACTGATGCCACATTTTGCAATATGCAAACTCACTTTTATGTTTGAGAAGGCTTCTTTCATTTTTTTCTTAATTTTATCTACACACAAACACATACACATACAATTACTATTACTTTTGTTGCTTAAATCGTCACTTTATTTACAAAATAAAACATGCGACTCATAAGTTGTGGCTAATTTTTAAAGTAACTACAATTAGGAAATTCAACAACAAAATATTAATCTTAGTTATATTTATATATATATACTGATATGTCTTACTTCAGTTACAATAATGCATATTATGCTACACAGGAGCCAGTCTCATGGGTCATGTCATGAAGTTGTTATAAAAGTCACTTTTAAACTTTTTTTGGAAAGTGGACAAATACCTAGCAATTTCTAGTCATTTTATTATGTCTTAAAATAATTACTAGCATGCACCCAAATCTGTCCTTTAAAGAAAAATTTGGAATGATATCATCAGGCATGCAATTAGCCTCACTAGTTAGACCCTTTACCTAACCGTTACGCAGGGAAAGGGTCTGGTGTCCATTGTGCACCAATCTAGTTTTACTGGAATTCATTAAAGGTTTGCGATAATGATCAAGAATGCTATTAAAGTTGCCTCTAAACGTACGCAGAAATCATTCCTTCAACAATAACTTCTACAGCAAGGTTACTGCGATGCTATTCTTGTTGGAAAGATGTTTCTACCTGAGGTAGTAGTATCTAGTATGTAGCAGAGAGACTTACCAAAACCAGTAGGCAACGAGACAAAGACATCTTTATCAGCTACAAACTTTTTAAAACATTGCTCCTGCTCACTTTTCAGAATATAGCGAGAGAATCAACAGCTCGAGAAATGTCTAAATGTTTTGAAGTAGGTCTTACAGCCAAGATTCTCCCAGGTTCAACAGCTATTAAGATATACAATACAGGATTGAATGCAGCAGCTAAGTCTAAAGCTCAAAATTCATATATTTAAGTTGTGCAACGCGCACATAAAAGGTTATAACCACACCTCCTCCATAAGCTATACATATAAAGTATGCTCCTCCAGTTTATGGAGGAGGAAATGAGATTGGCGCACGATGGACATCAGACCCTTTCCCCGTGTAGCGGTTAGGTAAAGGGTCAGATTAGCATGTCATTAAGTTGGCCAAACATTATCGTTCTCCTCAATGACTTTACAAGGAGTGTATTACCTTTATGTTATAAGTATGAAAGAAAACAATAGCAAAATAAGTAATGGATTAATTACCTTCCATATTATTGAAAGTCATAGGGTGTGGAATAGATGGTGCCACAGTAGAAGTTGGAGTTAAATCAGAAACAGAAGATATTGATCCTTCTCTAGAAAGGGGTTCCCTGGAATGAGTGGAGATTAAAGGAGCAGGTGGAGATGATACCGCACAAGTGGTAGACTGAGCATTTGATAAAGCTTCTCCTACGGTCAAGGTAGGGTGAAGTAGAACACCTGGTGGGGTAAAAACTGCTATGAAATGCTCAGGTGCAGCTGAAGCGGCTACTGAAGTAGAAGGTCCAGGTGTATTTAATGGAGAGACCATATGCCCAGTTGAAGTTACTCTATGTTGAGGAGTGACTCTAACTTGGGATGGTGGTACAGGTGCAGCTGAGGCTGTTACTGAAGTAGGGGGAAGGACCATATGCCCAGTTAGAGTTGCTCTGTGTTGAGGAGTGACTCTAACTTGGGATGGTGGTACAAGTGCAGCTGAGGCTGTTACTGAAGTAGGGGGTTTAGGCAATGGAAGGACCATAGGCCCAGTTAGAGTTGCTCTGTGTTGAGGAGTGACTCTAACTTGGGATGGTGGTACAAGTGCAGCTGAGGCTGTTAGTGAAGTAGGGGGTTTAGGCAATGGAAGGACCATAGGCCCAGTTGGAGCTGCTGTATGTTGAGGAGAGACTCTAACTTGGGATGGTGGTACAGGTACAGCTGAGGCTGCTACTGAAGTAAAAAGTCCAGGTGCATTTAATGGAGAGACCATATGCCCAGTTGAAGTTACTCTATGTTGAGGAGAGACTCTAACTTGGGATGGTGGTACAGGTGCAGCTGAGGCTGTTACTGAAGTAGGGGGTTTAGGCAATGGAAGGACCATAGGCCCAGTTGGAGCTGCTGTATGTTGAGGAGAGACTCTAACTTGGGATGGTGGTACAGGTACAGCTGAGGCTGCTACTGAAGTAAAAAGTCCAGGTGCATTTAATGGAGAGACCATATGCCCAGTTGAAGTTACTCTATGTTGAGGAGAGACTCTAACTTGGGATGGTGGTACAGGTGCAGCTGAGGCTGTTACTGAAGTAGGGGGTTTAGGCAATGGAAGGGACCATAGGCCAGTTGGAGCTGCGTATTTGAGGAGAGGAGGACCTCTAAATGGGATGGTGGTACAGGGACAGCTGAGGCTGCTACTGAAGTAGGAAGGTCCGGTTGCATTTAATGAGAGGAGACCATATTGCAAGTTGAAGTTACTCTATGTTTGAGGAGAGACTCTAACTTGGGATGGTGGTACAGGTGTAGCTGAGGCTGTTACTGAAGTAGGGGGTTTAGGCAATGGAGGGACCATAGGCCCAGTTGGAGCTGCTCTATGCTGAGGAGATACTCTAACTTGGGATGGTGGTACAGGTGTAGCTGAGGCTGTTACTGAAGTAGGGGGTTTAGGCAATGGAGGGACCATAGGCCCAGTTGGAGCTGCTCTATGCTGAGGAGATACTCTAACTTGGGATGGTGGTACAGGTGCAGCTGAGGCTGTTACTGAAGTAGGGGGTTTAGGCAATGGAGGGACCAAGTACCAAGTAGTTGGAGTAGCGAAAGTAGGAGAAGATAATTCAGCACGAGGAGTTGTTACAACTGTGGCACCATTTTTTGCTGCCAAAGTATTTTTTGTGATACTACTTTTGTATTTACTTATAAACACACAATCCCCTGAAATTGCTTCAGTAGGTGAAGATAATACAGTACTAGAAGTTGTTGAAACAAGTGCATTAGCCTTTGCTGTGGAAGTATCTTTTGTGGCATTATTTTTTAACACAGGAGCTTCTGGAACTGTTTTGGTAGGTGAAGATAATACAGTACGAAGAGCTGTTGAAACTGTAGGCACACCAGCAGTAACAATCACTTCGTTTGAATCAGTAGGTGTTGATTTTTTTGATGGATTATTATAAGAAGTAATTTTCGGAGTGACTTTGATCATACTGTTTGAAGGAATCTGGAGACTTCCTGCTGTAGAAAATGGAACTGAAGAAGTTGTCTTACCAACTCCAAGTTTTGCAGACGGTAAATTAGAGGTTGACATAGAAACATAAGAAGTAGTTGAAGTAGCAGATGAGGAAGTTGCAGTGATACCCAATGCATTGTCGATTACTTTTTTCAATTTATTGATTTCTTTTGAAAATGTAGCAGATAATGATGTTAAATCAGAAGAAACTTTTAGAAGAACTGATCGTAAGCTATGTTGAGTTGCAGCATCTTTTTCCTCATCACCACTGCTTGCAAATGAAGCAGGAGGAGACCGAAGCTGTACTAGATCTTCTTCATCTAGTAATGCTATAAAAAATAATCTATATAGAATATACAAATTTTACCTATCATTATTTATATTTCTGATAACTAAAAAATAGAAATTATTTGACATGCGCAAGTGAGTCCTTTGTTTTAATCCTGTATAATCACTATTCTATATCAATTCTATGCAATTGATCACCTAAGATACATTATAGTAGTTGGATAAAAAGATGATGTAAAGAACTATGCTGGTATCAAAGAATTCCTGAAGTGCAGCTCTTTCACATAGCATATGTGATGTCAACATGTGCGGACTTTGTGTGAGTGTGTGTGTGTGTAATATGTCTAATTAATGCACTGAATTGTTGTTGTTCTCTACCTAACCTGTTCACCTGTGATTGTGTTGATCCTTACACATGTTCCTTTTGTGTATATATTATATGTGTGTGAGTGAATTTTCAAGTTGGTAAAAGCCAAGTTTGTTGGAAACATGATAGTGATATTCGGTGACTACATATGAAAGCAATCTGTACCCATAAGCGCAAGTCAACGAAGTTTAATGTTTGGATTCATGATTGTGCTCATTTCATTTTCTCTCTGTATATATATATATGTATACTAGGGTATGCTCTGATGGCTGTTCTTTGCCAATGTGAATAGATCTGTACTCTATGCAAATTCTCTCAAATCCAAACATTTAAACTTTATCGGCTACTAAGCAATAACTGTCACCATATATAACTCATTCCAACTGAGTTCATTCAAATTGGACGATACCATCGTGATCTACATACATGCAAACCTTTACTAAATGATTCCACTAAATTCTTTAAGCCAAAATTTTGTTTGTAGTATACATTTTGAAATTATACGTGTAAAGATAAGGACAAAATTTGTGGTACCACCTATGGCAAAAGCACTGCAGCAATTATCTTTCAAGACATTCATTTTCTTCATATGATCCAAAACACACACATCTGTAGAGACGCATTCAAGTTAGCTCTCTTGTTTAACATTCAGACTGAGTCCTGTATTTACAGCAGAACTAGAGGTAGAGATGAAGAGTATGATGGGCCTGCCTGAAATAGAAGCAAGCTATGGTGAGCCAGCTAGAGACATGCAGTAGTAAGCCTATTCCAGGTGAAGGCTGCACAATACTTGATGGAAGCTATGGTGATCAGCAGGTCTACTTGAGATGAAGTGAGACATGCAGGTTGATGACTGTCACAATGAGAATGCTAAAGATGAAGAATGGAAAGAAATGACTCAAAGTAAAGTCTAAGTTTGACCTGGAAGTGTGAAAACACTATCAGATTAAAACTGATACATAACATGATTTGTGATGCAAATGATGTATAGATTCACATAATGGTGAATACAGTCCACCACTTTGACTTCAACTGCTTAATTATGCGTGATGAACCATTAGAGCCCCAGAAGACTACGTTTTAAAATGTCGAATACACTTTGACCATTTATAAGTTGGCAATGGTGATGCTATGAGCCATTGGCAAGCATTGGAGAATTGTATTTTATCACATGACTGCTAGGCTCATGTGACCGAGAAGGGACTTACGTTGGTATTATATAATTGCAATGAAAACTACTATAATTTTAGGTTAATTATATGCTAAATGTGAAAAATTAAGTAAATTGCTACTTGCCAAATATGATGCTAACTAGATTGAAGGGGTCTGGAAAAAAAGCAAAGGAAAAATGTGACATTTTTTTTTCACATTTTTCCTTTGCTTTTTTCCAGACCCCTTTAGGTGAGAAAGTTTCAATCTAGTTTTTATGAAGGGTCAGAACCTGATAATTATGATGCTAACTATCGAGTGTTAGGGTAGTAAAATTTTGAGCTCAAGAACAAGTTAATGCATTTTAACTGAAATCTAGATAATTTTCCCCTTTAAAAATCATATTAACTGTGAAAATTTCATCATGAAAAGAGTCATGGGTGATAGCATAGATCTTCACTTGTTGATCTCCCTCTATTATTGACCATGACAGCCTCTATCATCAACCGTTTTAAAGTACAGAAACAGGCGTTGATTCCCGTATTTTATTCTGCTTCAATTTGTATTGCAGCTCTTTGCTCTTTGTTTTTCCTGGCTCTTCTTCTTTGTATATCAAGGTAAACTGAGCTAGAGGTAGCCCTAGATAGATGACTTTTGGTGTTGAAACAAACTCTATTATCAGTAGTTAGTTATTGCACCATATCTCACTAGTTAGCTACACAATATGCTTCTTGTGCTTTACAGCTGAGCGGGCGTAACTCCGTTCACCTGATGATCTAGAAGTACTAGTGAAGGACCACCCGTAGTTATAGTGCCACGGGAACACTAAATAGTTAATTCGCCTAGCCTAGCTAGCTAACAAATAGAATTGTCTAGGTAGCTATCTAAAACAGCTCTGTACTGTTCGATACTATTGACAACTAACTGTTAAATGTGCGTGACTGAATGTTTATAACAAAGGACGGGTAACTGAAGTAACTGGGTTGACGCATGAACAAAAAGTACGTGAATGTGTGCATGCGTGAATGAGTTGAAAAGTTCGGTAAATAAATGTCTAGAGTTGAAGGTGAATACTTCTCGTTCAGGGCTGGGCCTGGACAACAGCTGTCAACTTAGTTTCACTTTTAATTTTATTACAGTTTATAAAAAAGAAGTGGAGAGAATTTAGGTGTAGGAATTAAAGTAACACATCCACAGCCTACATCTCAAGTAGGCTTACCTCAGTATTCATCTCAACTAGGCTCATCACAGCCTCTCACTCTTCAGCTTTTACCTCGGTCTCAGCCTTCAACTGCTCTGCTAGTCTTCAACTTCTCCGGTTCTCACAACTTTGGTCTGATGTGTGGGTAAGCCCCTTTCTAATGCTACATTTCAACCCTCTGACATGCATGCTACACAAATACTTAGGGCACATTTTTTGGAGAGCAGGCATACTTACAGTCGATGAAAGAAGCGCACCTCAACCCGGTCATCCCCATAAGGGTCACAATAAGTAGCCATAAATATTTCCTGTTTGATATTGCTAGAATCAATACTGCCATCCATTTGTATGCTAAAGAAATTCATGTCGTGCAATCCCTTCATCAATTCATTCTTCAAGTCCTTTGCCAAAAAGTCTACAAATGTAGCACATGCCAACTCATTCCTATAAGCCTCACCTATATCCACCCATGCCTCTGCTGCAACTCACAAAGTGGCTTCATCTTGCTGAAGGCCATACCTTCTTTAACTATGAAATATGCCACATTAAACAACTTTTTGATCTTTTCCTCTGTTCCTTTCTTGAAGCTTAAAAGTGCTCTTGTTACCAGGACATACTCGCAAACACTAGTTGATTGTTATTTTTTCAGCAATCTCATTGAGAATTCGTGCATAGATGAACCGGTGACGTGTGATTCTTTAAACTTGAAGTTCAAAGGCTTGCTGAACCATCAAAAAAGGCTGCGCTAAAGTTCCAGCAGCCTCTAAGTTGTCGCAAATCTTTCGCACACCGAGCACTTCAATTTGGACACCCTAAGATGATCAGCTTTGTCATATTTCAGCCAGGTAGCTGTGTTAAATGCTTTGTCATATTTCAGTCAGGTAACGCTTTGTCATAATCTACGATCCATTTTGTACTGTCGCTACCGTCATAGCTCACCTCTTCAGTTGAGAGCCACTGAAGCTGCTGCTGCTACTGTCTTCATTTTCTCGTCATCTTCGTTGAAATTGGCAACATTTTATGCACGTGATAACGGTTACGTTAATCAGTTTTGTTATTTACTTTTATTGCCCTAGATGCGATGGTGCATATGGGTGGTCACAGGATCCACTCAAATTTAACAGAGGTTACACAAATTCTATATTCAGTAGGAAATTGTCTGGTGACCGACTGCTACTATGTGCACTGTGCCTCTTATGCATAGGAGGCCACCGTCTTCGAGATATTTTTATCACACTAAATTTTAGAACTATTTTTTCTCAAAAAAAAACCAACAAAAAAAAACACCAGTATGTGTACATAAGTACATACATATATAATACATGGTGTGGGGGGGAGGGGGGTGAATAAAGCGTCTGTGTAGGGATCTGATCCTTTCTTCCTCATGACTGCGCACTCCTCCAAAGTTGTAGTGAGCTCGGAAACAAAGCTGTATTGCTAACGCTGCCACCAGAGTTCTACTTAGTAGCTAGCCGCAGTACACCCTAAGGTAATGCTTGTCTTAATAAGTTTTTAGTATAATAATAAATTAAGAACAAGCAAGAGTAAAGGTAATGTACACACGACTGGACAAGGTAAGAACTGAACAAATCATGCAAAACTAAGAATATATAACTTGCCATCCATCCAGGCTGGGAAAGTGTAACTGATAATCACATAATGAAAAGAATTAATAACAATAGACCATTGACACAAAAGAACATAATCCTACTGACCTAAATAACAAGTACAAGGTGTGTGCATGATAATGTCATTCCAAAGTCATTCAATTGTCATTGACAGGAGGAGGGTGGTCCCAGACATGCATACATATGTATATAATATATGCATACATATATAGAAAGGGTTAGAGAAAGCCTGGTTGATTTGTCTTTGATAATACACACAAATAAGCATCATATATATAATACTTATTACATGATTCAGAGTGTGATATGGCGAAATGTTTTACGACAAGACTAATTTATTTTCACAAGACATTAAGGGTGCCCTGCCACAGGAAACCGAGGCATGTAACCGCAAATTGACTGTTTGTGCTATGTCTTTATATTTCTTTTTCTGTGTACTGTGGGCTTACTTTGTTGTTACAGGTGGAATGAGCACCAATAGAGGACTCCAGCAAGCCAAATTTGAAGAATGAAGACCCATCTGGGACGGAGATACAGCTCTGCACACCGGCTACTATTCGGTGTTATTTCGAAGCGGCCGAAGAAACTACCGCGCTCATTTTTTTTCAGTGGTAGCTAGCGGGCTTCTTCGCAACATTACAGAGCCATATTTCTAATATCTATATTCTTTTTTTGTAAATAGTAAAATTTTCGTGCCGTTTTACTCCTGCGTTATTCTAAAAAAATCTCTCTGTAACTTTATTCTAAGGTGGGTATGCTGCTTGTGTGCAAAATTTGGATTCAATTCAATGATACAATTCCACGAAATATCGATTTATATTTTCAAGTTGACTACTGATTCGCAATTTCACCCCGCCCCCCCACAACGTTGAGCTCTGCGAACGCGCAATTTATTGGTAAGATCATAATCAATTGACTTGTGGTAGCTCTAAAAAGAGCCCATTTGTAAACAAAAATAAGAAATACAATAATGAGCCGTGAGATGGCCATTGTAACCTTGGAAAAGGTTGTCCCTGGAGCAGAAGTGACAGCGTATTCCCAATGTTGCTTGGAGTTGGTTGCTCATTAGTGGGAGCGGGGTAGTTCAGCACAAATTTCAGACTTATAGGCGATAGGGCTGAAGAATATAGCGGTAGCAATCCCGACAGAAAGAACTGAAGTGTTAAGCTGCTCCAATGGCTTCACAAGTACAGCCTCATTCGTACCCTGCAAGTATAATAGAAGGATGTTATTTGAGGTGACTGTTTCAGGCTGCTACAGTTATAGCTCGGGACCCGTTTGTCCTCCTGTTTCGCGGTAACCGGTAGATTTTGTTGGCGCCAAAGTTAATTGATCCTCGTAGAAATTCAGATCTGGCCACACGTGAATAGATTGCATGCAGGGGATCGGGTTACTTACGGGCGGTTCTGCGGTAATATTATACTGAATGATTAAACAAACACAGGTTCCGGTGGCAGGGCACCCTTAAAGTTAGAGAAAGGTAGCTGTAAAACACAGAAAACTGGTAAGCTAGGCCAAGAGGAAGCTCTGCCTGGACCGTCTCCAACCTCGCATGCCTCTCCTGCAATTGTTTCAGCTGTTCGCTTGAAACTCCCCCCAGGTGCTATATCTACTAACATGTCAGAGGATATTGAGTGCTGGACTATAGTTGGGGCATGATTACAAAACCACTTTTACAATTAAATCCTACGCTCATGCATGCATATAATATTGTATAGGCTCATTGCTAAGCAATATTAACACAGCATGAAATAGAAGTTGTTGAACGTTTCAATCGGAGAGTCTTCTTCAGCAATACAACACAAATGAGGAATGACTTGCAGATGTATATACAATATGTACCTGCATGTATGTATGTATGTGTGTTATGCTATTCAAGAATATAATTACCTCCATCTTCTTTAATCATTTTGAGGTAAGTGAGACATTTTTCCTGAGACTTTTCTCTATCAAAGTAAACAAATTACATAAACTTCATTTCTATTTTCAAATTAGCGCATCACTAACTTGCAAATCTGGTGTCCTGATGATCTGTTTCTATCAGATACATAAACAAAATGACTCACTCCAGCAAGTGCCTTCGTGCATGCAACTTACAAGCAATTGTCACACTTCAAGCAGTCCGGTTTGCTGCACACCTCACAAAGGGACTTGTTAGTTACACAGGTAATAGCTGGTAAGTAACAGACAGTATAATGCGATAACAGAAAGTGAAACATAAGTTTATCTCATACATACGTGCAGAGGCATATTCATCTTAGCCACACAAATTAGTTACTTTACTTCTATTATTTCTGTAGAGAATCAGGTTCTCTATTATGCTAGCAGGGTATCATACAGGATTTTTTTCTGGGGAGGGGAAGGGGGGAGGAAAGAGTTTAGGAAGAAGCAGGGAGGGCCACACGTTTGTTTGATCACACCCACTTTTGCTGAAACCACACCCATTTGATTAAAAATTGTCTCAGGTCTAGAATTAGTGACATCAATCTTGGAAGACTAATGCGTATTGCAATTGAAGGACCTCAATTAACCAAAGTGAACTTTCACCAAATATTAGATATATACAAACAACAAAATCACAGAATACCATAAGTTGCCCATTCAAAAATGTATGGGAAAAATTGCTGTTCAATTGAAATCGCACGGGGAAAGTGAAATAGCGTGTAACTAATTGAAATACCTCGGTAACTAAGTGGAAACTAAGGGCTAGGGCTAGGGCTAAGTGAAATACCTCGGTAGTTAAGTGGAATGTACGGGTAAGTGCGCACGCGTAGAGCATTAACCTAGGAAACGTACAATTCCAGTAGTTTCTAGTCGGAGACAATATCCTTCTTTACCACAGAACCTCTATCCATATTAGACGGAATGTTTTACAACAGATTAGGAGGAGTCGTACGATGAAAATAAAGTTAAGTTCCAGCGGAAGCTAATCCTGAAATAAAAACGATACAGTGTAGCTACAATTGCAAAAACGACTTTTTGAAAAGCTGGCCTACTATTAGCGAGTGATAACATGGGTAACCTGTGCTATTAGGGGTCAATAGCACTCATAAAGCAATTGAAATAACACTCGGCTTTGCCTCATGCTATTTCAATCGCGTTACTCGTGCTATTAATCCCGAATAGCACGGTTACCCATGCTATTACTCATACATAAAGTAAATATTATTAATTTATTTCATGAAATTCTGGGGGGGGGGGGGGGGAATCCCAAGGTGTCCCTACCTCTGTATGAAACCCTGGCTAGCATTATACTCCTATGGCTCCAAAGAATACCGGACACTTAGGTTACTATCACTGTTGCTGGCACACAAAATGTATTATTATAATAGATATACACATACTTCTAGCTACACCTGTAATCCTGAACAGCTAAGCAATTCCCAACATTATATAGCTATATCTGTACTATATCTGTACCGAGATCCTCTCCACTCCAAGCGAACAACAAATGTGGAAGAGTTCACTTTAGCTAATTGATATTCATCAATCGATAATATTCACCAAATATTTCTTGAAAAGTCACGTAGAGTAAGTGCAAGAATTCACTCCTTTCTTACAAATACAACCTCATACCTTGTAATTTAAGTTTCTTGGACGGCGGACCAACAAGAAGATCTTCGGACGAAGACATTCTTTGCGGCGCATACAATCCGCGCTCACTTCCGCATATAATCAGTTTAATGAGTAACTTAAAATTGGTAAGGCGTCATTTCGCATCCGCTTCATTTCGCATCCGCTTCATAAATTGGGCGTAACCCAATTTGACCTCTGAACTTATATTAGTCACACCGAATGTGGATACAGAAATAAATGGCTGGTGAGGTGAAACCTACAGGGGACTTTCGTTCTTCTGAGCAGGATAATTTAGTTCAATTGGAAGATTTGAGGGTTTCAGCTTCTCCACAGGATGTGGAGCGACTTGGCTCTCATTCTTCGGGCAGGTCAGCTGAGGTGCTGAACAGAAGTTCAGTCGAGGACGACAAAAGCCAAGAAAGAGATCGGGAAGATTTGATGGATGCCAGGTAAGGGGTTGTTAAGGTTGTTGTGCGGGCAAACCTTGTTCTGGACATGGACATAGTATAACAAAATCTATTTTAACATCATTTTTTACGTATCTAATATCATATTTATTCCAATTACAGCACCAAAAATAAAATAATTCAAATTGGGATGGTCCATTATTAGAACAAAAAAAAAAGATTGTTGATGGTTCTAAAGTGGAGCTTAGAAATTGGAATAAAAGATAAGCTGACGATTAAACCAGAAGTCAGAACAAAAGCAGGTGCTACTCTGTTCCTGCAAGATCGTTGGAATCTGATTTGCTGCTCCTTCATGTGTACTAAACTATTTCAGATAAGTCTGGAAGTGGTACAGCGGTACCAATAACTGAACATTTCGCTAAGGTTGAAGACTTTGCGCTCATTCTATTTAGCTAAGCACCACAACAAAATAATTACAATAGGTTTATAAATAAAACAAAGAATGAAATGCTGTCACGGAATGGTTCTGTTGTTAGAGCAGTGCTGTGATTGGAATTAATACAGTATCCCCTTTGTAAAACATTGTAGCTGTAGTCATAAATAGATTAATACTGAGTATTGTAAGTTTGTCTGTGACATGATGCATGTGTGGTGTAACAGACTTGTAACAATTAGTAGCACATGTGATGGAACCATGTATTGTGACAAAGTTTTAGGCCTTCAAAGCTTGCCTTACATTTAATGCTATCTCTAGAGTTCCACTTGTGCTATAACTTATGGCGGACATTGTTATAAAGATAACTGCCATTACAAGTAACACCTGGGTTTGGAGTGTCTTTGAATGTATTATAGCAAGCAAGTCAGAGTTGTTGTTGTTGTTTTTATGTCAACTTGCATGTCCTGCCTGCCTGGCAGGCTATTTACAGTTTTAGTTCATTCTCTCCAAGTTTGAAGTGCATTTAAAAATGACAATTGCGGCATACAGCTGCCTGCCTATGGTGAAAAGTAAACTAGCATGTAAAAGCTACTGAAAGGCGGGATTCCACTTAGCCCAGTTTCTTTGGTTTAGGCTTTCTGCTTATTATGATTAGTGTTGGTAGCCTCTGGCAATTTTCTTTATTGACATAATAATGAAGTCATTGATGTGGATGTCCATTATCGTCAGTCAGTTGGAACACAAGTGTTCAGGTTAAGTAGTTCTTCTTTCTTTAACCTTTCATATTACCCATGTTTTCTTAGTGTACTGAGTCCTGGCACCATGATATACGGTAAATTAGAAAACCATATGTAGTGTAAGAATGACTGTGCACTCAGCTAAGCAGCAGAGATTGTTTTAATTAATCAACACCATGTTCCTTTGGCTTACACTTACCCTCTCTGGACCTTTAAAGAAAAAAACTTGGTGGTTGTTGTTGTATTGTTGTTGTTTATCGACTCGAGATGTTTGCAACTATTGCATTATGTATTATATTAATTATGTTCTTGGGATTGCTCTCATGTTTTTGGCCAGTATTGATTTTGTAGGTGATTATTTGTAATGCGGCCATATTGTAGGCACTCTCTGCAGCTGCCTTTCACACGAAGTTCAAACTGTGTTTATATATATTATATATATATACAATATTCATGTTATTCTTGTATATGCACACCTCTGTGGATGGGTGGGAAAGATTCCTCTTGGTTGGAGGATTGTGTGTATGTGTGTATGAATGTGTATATGGATGTATGTTATATATATATATATATATATTATATATATATGGATGGATGTGTGTATGGACTTATGGATGTGTGTGAATAGAATTGTTTATAATAACTTGTCCAGGCATACATTTACGTACTTTCCCATAATACACACATGGTGTGGTGGGTATTGTGTCTGCTTTTCCTAGATACGTACACGAAAGGAAACATACTGTATACCTATGTGGGAATGTACATGCACTGATGTGGAAGTTGTGTGTGTGTGTGTGTGTGTGTGTGTGTGTGTGTGTGTGTGTGTGTGTGTGTGTGTGTGTGATCTTTCTATTTGAGTCGTCCGGCACTCTGGATAGTGCGTTATTACAAACCTGGAGGAGGTTGTAATTGCACGAGCTTCTCATGAAGTCAGTTTCACTCCTTAGGAAGGACTAGTTATTGGTCTGGGTTCGTGGGTTAATATAATCAGTAAAAGTGAACACTCTTTCCGTAAAAATACCGAAAATAATAAGTCAAAAGGACAACAACAAGAGACAGTGTGATTAACTTGCACTTATTGTGCACTTAGCCAAATAACTCTGGTGTGGTAAATTGAGCTTTAGACTTTCAAGGTGTCCATCTAACTTCTTGGCTGTAGACTTCTTGATCTAATCACCAGGCAACACTTGATGCTCACTACTGGTTTTGATAAAGAGGCTAATCTAATAGTGGAGGTCAATTTTGTTTTAAGTGTGCAAATTCATACAGCATGAATAGTATTTGTCATGGAATAAGTCTCGCTAGTCTTTGGGTCATACATACATACATGTATCATTGCCTCTAAAAGTGACACAATTTATGGACATATAAAAAATGGAGACATTTTAACATTCTGACTATCTTATTTATTTATTTAATTAATTTAAAAAATATATATTTATTAAATGCACATTTTTGTTATAATTACGCAGTTACAACTTATTGTGTGAAGACGATCCTGATGATTTCATTTCTGTGGAAATGCCCATGGACTCGGCCAACACGGACAGCGACGCCCCTCCACTCGAAATGACCGAAATCAAGAAGAAAGGAGGGAAATTCCTGGACAGCCTGAGGAGGAACAATTCATCGGGGGAACTTCGAAAGACGGTCATCACAGGGAAACGGAGGAGCGGTGGAATATCTGCTGGGTGGGCGGATCGAAGGGGCGGAGGAAAAGGCGGGGAGAGTTCGGCGTCGCACAAGAGCGGCAGTGACTGGGCGTCGTCCGATTCCTCGGGAGAGAAGGGCAACAAGGAAGATGGACAGGGTAGTTCCAGTGAACCGTGGAGACATGCCAGTCATTCTCCCTACGACGAGGTGAGGAGGATTCAAGAGGAGTGCCTGATTGGGCCCGTTAGCAAAGAAATGTTGTTGGTATTCTCAGGGTCTGGGGTTTCTGAGGTTCCGTGGTGATTAAGGCCTGTTAGCAGAGAAATGTTGTTGGTATTTTCCAGGGTCTGGGGTTTCTGAGGTTCCGTGGTGATTAGGCCTGTTAGCAGAGAAAAGTTGTTGTTGGTATTCTCCAGGGTCTGGGGTTTCTGAGGTTCCGTGGTGATTAGGCCTGTTAGCAGAGAAATGTTGTTGGTATTCTCCAGGGTCTGGGGTTTCTGAGGTTCCGTGGTGATTGGCATGTGGTGACTATCCGAGGCTGGTTTTGTCATCACCATCTGTGTCATAACAAACTATTAGCATCATAAGCTTCACTTCTTTGGGAACTATAATACAATGATGAAGTTGGTAAATATAGTCAGGCAGATGGGGAAAACGGGTAGATAAAGTCAAGGTCCATTAGAAGGAGACAGAAGTGTTTTGAGTTTACTCACTGTAATAAGCAGTACATGGTATATGATGTATTGTACCTTCACTTATCATAACATCTTTTGGATAGTTGTTTAGTTCTGTCCGACTTTGTATATATATATGTATGTATGTATGTATATATATAATATAAAGCACAGCTAAAGTTCCTTTTTACAAATATTTTCTTTCTCCTTTCCCTTTCATTGTGAAAAAAGAGGTGTTTAGGTGACAGGGTTTCCATTGTCTCTGCTTAGCTTTTTAGAGTTGGCTACTGCAGGATGTTGTTGATAGTGACTAGTATGTAGCTCTGCTATGACTTGTAAACATAACAGTTGAGTAAATAATACATACATACATTTTAATTGCTGCAGGGGTCTGTGGGTCATTACTTGATTTCTTACATTTTTTGTTTAGTCACATGGTACATGTTCCAATCAGCGTTCAGTCTAGAAATTCTAGTTTGGGTGGAAGGGGTAGCTGGACAAGTCCACCAGCCTCTATATATTCCTCATGGGAAAAAGTTTGTTTGTTTTTGTGGGGAGTAATTGACATGAAGTTCTTTATGAGCAAATAACGCTGTAAATTTGGGTTCGGCTCTCAACAGCATACTGCACACAGCATGCAAATATTGAGGGGGAGAAGCTGAGAAGTTTAGAGAAGAAAGCTAGAAGTTGGGAAGGGGGAGGGGATGAGAGAGAGAGAAGCTGGAAAGTTTATGTGGATATGCTTCCCCCAGCCCTCTCCCTTCCTCCCCGTTACTAGATAGAACCTGCCCGTCTATCTGCACATGTGTATACGTATGTGGCTTGTTTTATGTTTGTGCTCACAGAAGGATCTGGACTTGCTCCCGGGTAGACCGAGAGCTAATGACTACGTAACAACCACTAAAACCCCAGGCATGCCCGGCGAACGCAGGAGTCCTGTTTACCAATCTCGCAAAAATCATCACGGGGGCAAGGGGGAGAGGGATGTCGTGGCTGAAAATGACGATATTTCCACGGCAATGACACGTGATGCGTCGTACCATCACCAGCAGCTTGTAGGCTCCACCACTCAACAGGTGGGCGTTGTGACGGAGGAGGAGGAGGAATTGCAGGGCATCACAGCCGGCATTGGTAGGTGGGGCCTCGCGGTGCAGTGGCTAATGGTAGAAGCTAAATGAAATAAATTCATTATTTTTATTAGTGGTAATTGGGTATTGTGGAGCTATGCTAAGAAATGACAGTATTTGTGTGTTACTGTTGATGTTGTGGGTTTTGATTTCTAGAAATCTTTCTTCAATGACTATAATAAATAAAGGATATGTACAATTATGATAAATGCTGATGACTCAAACTTTGAATTATTAGGTAATAATTATATTTTATATACTACAATATATAATACTTATAGCACGAGTCAGAGTACAATATGGGAAAATATTTTACGAGCACGCAAAATATTTTCACGAGCCAAAGGCGAGTGAAAATGTGGCGTGAGAGTAAAATATCATTCCCATATTGTACGACGAGTGTGATAAGTGATTTATTGCTTCTTTGAAATTTTTCTCAACCGGTTACAATACAATTTTCATTGATTTTACTCGCTACGCGCGCGCTACAAGGAGCGTACAATATAAACCGTACAATATGGGAGAATACAGAACGCTCGCGTGATGCGGAAATATTCAAGTAAAAATATCAAAGCTGCAATAAATATATTTATTAGGTACTGAACAGAGCCTGATAACTGTTGCCACATAGAAAATGCATTAAAGTAAACAGGATGTGGCTTAGGGCAATATTTTTCCATATCACCTGTGTTCATAGTTATTACGTTGGGTTATTACGTCCCCCTAGGTAAATTTCTTGTTACCAAGGTATTTGCGCATGAGCAGTACCTAATAAATTTATTATCCATTGGATACCCGAGAATATCACTCGTCTGATTGGCGGTATTTACGCTCGTGCCTGCGGCACTCGCGTAAATACTGAGCCAACAGACTCGTGATATTCTCCTGTATCAAATGAATAATATATATATATTGTTTGTCCAACTTGATGCACTTGTGATTTTATTAGTATCAATGCCCTATTTATCTTTCCTCTTTTTAGGTTTGACATCTTCGTCTTCCAAGCTCCCGCGAGACCCTTCTCCGGTGTTTGACCCCAACGTTCGCTCGGACATGCTGATGTCGATACACCCAGCGGGTGGGAGCGGGGACCCAGAAATGTCCGTCCAGCAATCGCTGCACATCGGAGTGGCGGCTGGTGACCTGCAGGTGGCCAAGATCAGGTTACTGTCAGATGAAGAAATGGCCAAAGGTTAGTATGTGCATGACATTATGCACATTGTACTTACTGTATGTGCATGTTTTCATACATTCATTTATGGGTGTGATTTTACAATGTACATGTGTACTTGGGTGTGGATGTGCTTTGTGGTACATTGTGTGTTTATTGCACTGACTTGCATGTACTTGTGTTTGTGTACTCTTAGAGGAGTGAGGGGAAATTAAGGATATTGACATTAATAGGGAAATGGTAAATGACCAGTTGGTTTGTGTTGTAAGCCACAAATACCGCCCTATCCACGATCCTGTCACCCTGGTGACTTCTTTGTTTATTGGTTTCATTAGTATAAAATTAATATGAACTAAGCCTAAACACCTGATTACATGCACAAAAATAACTTAGGTTCTTTGATAGGTTTCAATGGTTAATGCTTCACTATGATTCATCATTGCTTGTTGTTGTTGTTGTTGTTGTTGTTGTTGTTGTTTTGCTCAGAGGCATCCAGAGCACGGATAGACAGTATGGAATCAGATCTTAGAGAGTTTGAAGATGAAGGTACGTGTGTGTGTGTGTGTGTGTGTGTGTGTGTGTGTGTGTGTGAGTTCATGTGATGTACGTAACAAGTGTAGTGACATACATAGGTGTATGTGCACTTTATGTCGGACATTAACATGGGTGGAGCCAACATGAGATTGGGGAAAAAAAGTGTGATCCCATCTGGGGAACAAAGCATAATATGTAGAGAGCTTTTCGGATACAAATATTTTCTAGCCAAGTCAGGACAAATTAGGAGAGAGTGAATTAATCTTTTGATCAAGAACGGGCTGAAAATGTGCCACATGGAGCCTGTGGTTCCCTTTTCTTTCCTTCTCACCTCTACAGTCATGAATATCACATGTGGGCGTCCATTGTCTGTATAATAGATAGACAACAAAATCGAGGGATCTACTGCCCACAGAACCTCGAGGGCTGTGGGCTGTACCGTCCCGAGCGTAGCGAGGGCGGTACTAGCGTGCCCGAGGGGTTCGACGGGCGGCAGTTCCCGAGATTTCGTTGTCTATCTGTTTTAAAACGTAGCAACTATAGCCTTAGTTACCAGGTGGAAAAACATTTTTTCTACTTCTCTGCTTCTATGCTGACATTGTACAACAAGGACGGTCGGGAAATTATTGAGGAGTCCACTAAGTGCAGCAATTCCGGTTGTTTAGGCGAGCCGTGGTGCAGCGCATGGGGTATATGTAGTTCGCTCGACTCCAGTAAACACGCAAAAGTGATGGAGTTCAGTAATTTGGGGCAGGAGGATCAGTATGATTATCTTTTCAGTGAGCTTAGTCAACAAGAACATTCTAGCCAAACCTGTACCTCAGAACATTCACATTTTACCTCAACTTTTACTACAAATTTTCAAAACCAGTTTAGTTCCTCGTATAGCTCCTCTCAGTTAGCTTCTGTACTACCTTCTTCCACTGAGTTCAGCTCTTCCATCTAATTCCCTACAGTCAGTTCACCATCTAATTCCTTACAGTCAGCTCTTCCTTACAGTCAGCTCTTCCATCTAATTCCTTACAGTCAGCTCTTCCATCTAATTCCCTACAGTCAGCTCTTCCATCTAATTCCCTACAGTCAGTTCTTCCATCTAATTCCCTACAGTCAGCTCTTCCATCTAATTCCCTACAGTCAGCTCTTCCATCTAATTCCTTACAATCAGCTCTTCCATCTAATTCCCTACAGTCAGTTCTTCCATCTAATTCCTTACAGTCAGCTCTTCCATCTAATTCCCTACAGTCAGCTCTTCCATCTAATTCCTTACAGTCAGCTCTTCCATCTAATTCCCTACAGTCAGCTCTTCCATCTAATTCCCTACAGTCAGTTCTTCCATCTAATTCCCTACAGTCAGCTCTTCCATCTAATTCCCTACAGTCAGCTCTTCCATCTAATTCCTTACAATCAGCTCTTCCATCTAATTCCCTACAGTCAGTTCTTCCATCTAATTCCTTACAGTCAGCTCTTCCATCTAATTCCCTACAGTCAGCTCTTCCATCTAATTCCTTACAGTCAGCTCTTCCATCTAATTCCCTACAG
>WLWD01003651.1_pt1 | contig 25632 bp, 23 predicted proteins | sample 6712731 | NCBI WGS metagenome assembly WLWD01 (sample SAMN12718690, study PRJNA576275) | sponge metagenome | isolation source: marine sponge | host: Mycale hentscheli | place: New Zealand: South Island, Marlborough, Capsize Point | collected 2014-11-01 | reverse complement strand
TACTACCAGCTTCCAAGTGGTGTTTCCTGCTGATGCAGTGCCCTTACCTGTGCGGCCATCCATCAATGTGGAGATTCCAATATTTGATGACGACATAAACGAGAGATTTGAACAGCTGTTTTTGATTACATCAGACGTTGTTGATGCTGTTAATCCATCTACTATTGACAATTTGGAAAGAAACATGACCATTGGGATTATTGTGGATAATGATGGTAGGTATAGGACTAGCGTGTGTAGCTGTAGGGAAGGGTGGTGGAATTCTTGTTGTTACCCTCATGTGCTACCACTAAGTGATCGAGTTCATTTGGATTTTGTGTGTTATCTTTTTTATATTTATTTATTTTTGTTATTGGCGAGCGAGCAGAGTGAATGGGACACTATCAGGGGTAACACAACTGAAAATCGGTGATATTTGTTTGTTTATATGTATGTTTGGACGTATGTATGCCATTTTTGTGTTTGCCCTCGCATTTTTGTGTTCGTATGGTGGCTCCCATATCCCACTAAATAGAATCTTTTGTCGTATCATCCAATCTTGAATGGAATGTTGCTGGGCGCAATGAAGTCTTATAAACTTGCGTTAATTTTTTATTTGGCGAGCGAGCGTAGCGAGCGAGATATTTACAGGGGTAAAAATGAAAAAATTGGGGATGTTTGTTGGCGAGCGAGCGAGACACTCTCAGGGATAACGCAATCGAGATTTCGCTATATTTATTTATTTATTTATTTATCTGTTTATGGGGTACATGAGACCTCTGTTTTCGCCCGCGCTTCTAATTACGTAAGTTAGGTAAAGCGTTCACAGTTTCAGTATTTTTCAATTAACGAGCTCTGAGAATCCTTAGTGGCGGTGGTAAGTCAATGCGCTCTTTGTCATGGTTATAAGTCGTGCGCAACAGTATTTACTTGAAAATACATTGTCCACTAGACTACTGCGAAGGTAAGTCGGTGTAGTAGGTGCATGTCCAGTTGTGTCAAAGCATTGTGTGTTACAACCACTACTTAGCTAAAGAATATCACAAAGAAAACTTTTAAATAACAACATTCGTACTTGGAAATCCATTGTCCAATAAGCCAAGTCACAAAGAGAATACAATGTAAATCTTGTGGTGCTATGTCCCCAGAGAACAAGTGTGTGTGTGTGTAAGTGTTGTGTTGTGTAGCTAATTAAGCTGAAAATTTTTAAAGCAAACATAACAAATAAATAGCTTTTTTTTTCTTTTTTAAGGATGGCTGCATATAGCAATGCGCACTGCCCGTTGATCCGCAACATTAATTTATTCCCCGTCAATATTCCACCATTCGATAATGCCCGAGCAGGAACAATCACGCAGCATAGCAGCATGACTTCACAAAGTTGTGGTGTCTTCGCTTCAGGTTGTCTCATAGCCATTTACAGCAACTCTCCATACAGTAGTCCTTGTCTGAGCACGTGGCAAGGTGCACCAGGCTGCCCTCTCTCCCTGTAGCCGTTCTCCAGGCTCTGAGCTCGAGCAGATAGATCCAGCAGGCTCATTTCTAGGAGCAAAGACTTCCCAAGCTGCACAGCTCTAATACCTTCACTTCGGGCTATATCCAAGAAACTGCTCTCTCTTCTGACTCTTGTTATTGTTGCATTGATGTTTGTTTACTCTTGAGGCTTACACAAACTGGAAAAATTGCTCATAGATTTCATAAGAATTGCGAGAGGAATAGAAGTTCCAATTTTGTATCAGTATTCTTGGTCTAATAATGTGAACGACAATTTTTTTACACATAGGTAGACCTCCAATTGACTTTCCTTGGTAAGATCTTGCAAGAGAGTTCTTACAAAATCATGCAAGATCTTGTCCGGATATTTTTACTAGGGAAGTTTAATAACCGGGCCTCGATGTTCGCTCCAAAACTACTGAGCAGCGCCTTCGGCAGGTACTTTGTCCTTGTTTAGTAGTGGAGAAGCTCCTGTAAGTATTATAATAGTAGTAATAGTACGGTTGCATAAATACCCCTTCAAAAATGTATGGGGAAAATTGCTGTTCAATTAAAATCTCACAGGGAAAGTGAAATAGCGCATAACTAAGTGAAATAGTGCATAACTAAGTGAAATACCACGGTAGCTAAGTGAAGTAGTACGGGTAAGTGTGCACGGGTGCAGCATTAACCTTGGAAACAATATCATTCCTTACCACAGAAGCTCTAATCCGTATTAGACGGAATGTTTTTCAACAAATTAGGAGGAGCTGTACGTTGAAAACAAAGTTCCAGAGGAAGAAATAAGGAGATAGTGAGTGAAAGATACAGTGTAGCTACAATTGCAAATAATTTTTTTTAAAGCTGGCCTACTATTAGAGAATGATAGCACGGGTAACCTGTGCTATTCAGGATCAATAGCACTCGTAAAGCAATTGAAATAGCACTCTGCATCACCTTGTGCTATTTCAATAGCGTTACTCGTACTATTAATCCTGAATAGCACGGTTACTGGCTTCATCTCAGTTTCTTAGGTTACTACAGTATAAGTATTATTTTCTATAATTGAGTGAATGATTGGGTTCTAAAACATTTTTAACATTTAGTTAACCTACTCTTGCATCCTTTTTTTTTTTTCTTGTGGGTAGAGTTATTTTTAGTTTGGTTAGAATAGCTGAACTGAAAGAAGTGAATAAAATTATTGACATCTGAATATTTGTGTATTTGTGGTACACATGCACTACTGCAGTGAATTCCTTGAAACCAGCTGTATAAGGTACAATTGGTCAGTCGTTTAAATGCTGGTTTGTGTTGCCATATACTATGTGAACCAATTGCAGCATGTTGCTACAATATATATGTGCATATAATTTTGTTATTTATTTTTAGCTATGGTGATTGGCTTTAATGCGTCTAAATTATTCTATGACGAACCTGATGGGCTCTCCCGACAAGTTATTTATTTGCTAAAGGAAAATAATCAACCCACTGAGCAGACATTTCAAGTTCAAATCAATTACGAGACAATCACAGGCACAATTGGATCAGCAACACCCGGAAAGGATTTTACTCTTGTAGATTTTCCAGGAAATCAAGTTGAAGTGGTTAGAAGATTTGAACCTTTAGACACAATCATAACACTTCCTCTGTTACTATTCTCCGATAGTATAGCAGAGGGATCAGAGGAATTTAATTTAGAAATTTCACCATTTCTAGAACCAAAATTTAGTGTACCCACACCTTCGAAGTCGGTGTCAAGACAAGTTACTGTAGAAATTGTTGATAATGATCGTAAGTCCTTTTTAACAAATTTAATATACTTTCCCAGAAACTATAATTTTTATAACTAGTATATGTTTTTCCCTCTTCCCTCAGCTATCATTATTGGATTTGAAGACCCTCTCTACAGAGTGAATGAATCGGAATCTGGGGGAACTATGATATGTGTTAGTGTCACCAATCCTCCTATGGATCAAGCTCTATTAGTGAACTTATTCGTTCTGACAGCAACAGCTCTGGCAGGCGGCTCAGCAAGTACGTGCTCACCTCATTCATAATTCATAGAAATATACACATACTTTAAATAGCCCTCTATCACTTAAGGAGGTTTTAATTAATTTATTTATTTTATTGTTATTATGTGTTCGTCTGTCAGTAAACGACGATGACCAGCGACGATTCTTAAATAACTCATGAGCTGAGGTGGGTTGGTATCATTGCCATAATGGTCGGTACAGTGTGTATTCACAATAAAGCTGTGCCGGGTCAATGATGGTAATGGTGTGTTTGAACATATATGAGCCAGGAAGGCAAAGAGCCAGGTAGTCTGTAACAATGACGGCGTGTGTTATTCGTGAAAAATGAGTGGTTGGTAAGAATTGCCAGTACTGACGACCATAGTGGTGAGAAAATAAAAACAAACGAACATTAAACCAAGTTGTAGAGGAAGTAGGAATACCTACTCTATCCCTAACAAAAAAAAAAGTTGGTGCATCAATTGCCACTGTATAGTGGGGTACAGTAGGAGACAAAATAAAGTTTCAGATTCTGTTCCGTGACTAAACGGCCGACATTGTTTACTAAAACAGTAAAAAACAGTTAAGCTTTTCCATCAATTCACTGATATTTTTTAGCTAGAAACTCTTCCATAGCTATATCAGTAAGCTAAGGCCTTGTATCGCCTATGCTACTGCACTCCTAATTGCACAAGTTAGTATGTCAGGCGCCACATGGGGTACTTAGTAGTTATTATTATTGTTGTTGTTTTTGTTATTGCTATTCCAGGTTCGTCAGACTATCGTATTGATTCTTCTCCTGGATTTTTCTTCCCAATTACTACTAGTGGAGCCAACATGATTAGTTCAAGGAGACTTTGTAATCTTGTTATTGGAATAGCAGATGGAATTTTGGAAGATACAGAGATTATAAGCTTACAGTTAATCTATTCGGGTGCCGCTCCCATGGGATTGGTATTGCTTCAGCCTAACGTTACTGTGTTGGAAATTTTAGATCTTGATGGTAATTAAGGCAGTTTCAGAAGTTAACTTTTTTTTGTTTTTTTATGTATTTATTTATTCTCTATCTTAAAATTTTGCTAGCTTATTTATTACTAATAGTCCAGGCACTTACTCCTATTTCTCCATTTCAGTCAGATATTTGTAGGTAGGACTCAAATAGCATTGTACCAGTTGTTTTTTTTATCTCGTTCAAGTTCATATAATTTTTTAATTATTCTTGCTTGTTATTACTCATTAAATTAGATACCATATATAAGTATCCTGTATGTTAACTTTTTTGCAAACCAATCCAAGGATTTTCTGTCTGCGGATGACTGCATGACTTCATTTTCTTCGTATCTTTGTGTGTAGTTGCTACTGTTGGCTTCATTGGTGCTCCCTACACTGTGTTTGAAAGTAACGGAACTGCATCTCTGACTATTGGTGTCATTAATGGAGGTCTTTCTACAGTTGTATCTGTCTCTCTCAATGTGATGCTGCAGTCTGGTTCAGCAACTGGTACTTATGTTTGTATGTATACATATATTTGTAATGCCTCTAGGTGTTATTGGTCTCTATTATGTATGCTCAGTTTAAGCCTAGTTTGGTACATTCTTTGAAATATGTAATGGGTGGGATTCTTGGATTTGACTGTCAAGAAATGAAGTTGTTTTTTTTGTTATCTTCAAAGCAGATGTTTAGTAGTTGCTTTGTGCATAATATGAAAGGTGTGATATCTACTCAAACAAGCGTGCATGCTAAACACTTTGGTATCTGTCCTATCATTGCCTGCTTAATGCTTCTTTCGTTATGTAGTACTTTATTTAAGGCAATTGTGGCTAGAACTATTATTGGTATCACACCAATTTTTGGTTTTTTATGTTGCTGTTTTTTTGTTTTGTATTTGCCTTCCCAGTAACTGTTGAGGAGTAGCTCGAAAGTTTAGTAGATAGTAGTTTGTTTTGTTCCCTATAATATTTACTTGCACCTGGTATCTCTGGTTAAAATGGTTAAGCTTAGCTGTAGCTAAAGCTTTTCATTGGACATTTAAAGTACCATAATATGTGTGTATATACGTACTTATTGCATGATTCAGCATACAATATGGGGAGATATTTTACAAGTACTGCAAGTATTTTCACAAGCCGAAGGCAAGTTAAAGTATACAAGCATGAGAGTGACATATTATTCCCATATTTTATGACGAGTGTAATTATACATCTGATATTTTTCAAACCAGTACCTGTTCACAGTAACTCTGCCATACTTCTAAAGTCCAGAATTACGCACCAAGAAAATTATCCGTTTAATATTATATCTATATAATATATATGTGTGTATATATCAAATTTTTTTTTTAATATTTCTGTGTATTAGTTGATTCTCCTGCAAGTGATTGGAAATGTAGCCAGAGTATTGTTTTATATTGTACATATGTCTATTCTATAGCCTCAAGTGATTTCATCTCAACTTTGAGCAGTACAACGGTCATTCTGAGTGGGGCATCTCCGCAAGTTACAATTACTTTCCCTCTGATGGATGACCTTATCTTTGAGTTCAATGAAAACCTGTTTGGACAGCTCAGTTTCGCAGCAGGAGGCGGCCACCCACGTGTGTCCATCGATCCTGGTACTGCAGAGGTCATTATAGTGGATAATGATGGTAAGTAAGGGCCAGGCAGTGAAGGCCTCCTATTGTGGTTGCATATCATTATTAGAAGGCTCTACTTTACCAACAAAATTGGCTGATGTAGAGAATGTATGTATTAAATGCCTTAGATGGTGTGTTGCAGGATATGAATGAGAGGGTGTGGGCTAACATTTTTTTATTGTTTTGGTATATTTGAAATAATTCCAATAACTGATAAGTGTAGTTCTGAACTCTATATTCTTAAATATAAATTAGTTCTTCTATACGATGTTTCTATAATAGTTGGGGTCTTGTCAATTAAGTACTTACTTGTGCTGAGCAAATGTAGTGTTAATTTTGTTGCTAACTGGTGACTTTTTGTTTTGTCTGTATACAGCATTGATATTCGGGTTTTCTCAACTCTCTTATGATGTCAGTGAAGCAGGAGGTGCAGCAAGTATCTCTGTGGCTTTAATTAATGGAACTATCGGGAGTGATATTGGCATATCACTAGCTGGACAAACTAATGACTTGCTAGTTGGAGATAGAGCACTAGGTACGAAATATTAAACTGGTAAAGGGTGGTATGATATTGTGGATTATCTGCAAGCACGAATTCTTCATATTAGTTAAGACATGTGTGTGTTATTATATTGATGTAGTGAGAGCTTCAACATTTGCCCAGTTATGGTCTACAGAGGGTTTGCGTAGAATACTTCTGAATGTCTCACGGGTGGGAGTGTGGGGGTTTACTTGGCCATTACCTATTCTTTGTAGTCACTGATACTTGATTAAAATAAAAGTTGTGTTTGTCTAATGACACATGTGTGAACTTTTTTGTGTTCTCCACAGCTGGATTGGACTACAATGCCAGTATCTTCAACACAGCTCTTTTTTCAACTAGCAATACACTTGCATCTTTATCAGTGGGTATTCTACAAGATTCCTTAGCTGAACTGTCGGAGACATTTAATGCAATGCTGACGGGAGTGGCCTCAACAAGTTTCTTCGGATTGTCTTTTACTCCCACTGCTGCTGACATGGCCAGAATTTCATTCAACCCAGAGTTGACTCTGATTAACATCCTTGATAATGATGGTGAGTGATATCATGAGAATCATGAGATCGAACCTCCTCCCTCTCTGTGCTTATGATGCTCACTGTTAGCAAGTAAACACATTTTAAACAGTGCCAGGCGTTGAGTTGGTATGTGGGTGGTGACTTGCATCGGCAGGAAATAATATGTATGTAAAAGACCTTTATGATAAAAATGAAATTTCTCAGATATCATTGTTGGTTATTGTAATCAATTGTGTGTGAACTTTTATTACTATAATATTTTCTATTGATATTTAACTTTGCACTGATCACAACAGTTGCTACATATTGTGAACGTAGGTATTTTAATCATGCGATGTTTGAAAGAAGAAGTTAGTTGTAGCTCAGTAGCCAAAATATTCGCTGACGACTAAAGCAAAGCTAGAGTGTATTCTGACAACTATTGTTGATTTCACATTACATTTACTGCACCCTTTGATCTTGAATAACTTACTTACTGAAAGATTATAGTATTTGTTAGCTGGTTGCATGATTAGTAATTAGTACTGTAAGTTGACCGTAAGTTATGCTCGTAGTAATGACATTTTTATTCTTAATGCTATTATTATAATTATTTCAGCCAAGAATGACTGAATCAATTTGTTGTTGCTGCTGCTGTTGTTGTTGTTGTTTTTTTAATTTCTGTTCTTACCTGGTGATCTCTTTCTCTTTCTCCATTCATAGTAATTGTCGTGGGTTTTGATTCTGCTTCTTATTTCGTCAATGAAACTGCGGGTACTGTTGTGCTGACTGTGAGGTTAATGATGGGCTCGCTGGAGAGATCTGCCATAGTGAGCTACTTCACTATTGACGGAACTGCAACTTCTGAAGCTCCTGCGGACTTTATGATTGTGTCTGGTCCTCTGACATTCAGTCAAGGTGTAGCCAATCAGCAATTTTCCATTGGTATTGTGAATGATGACATTTTGGAGGATACGGAGTCCTTCTTGGCTGGCTTGCGCACTTCCGATAACTCTGTAAGGTTGTTACCAGACAGGGCAACGGTCAACATTGAAGAAGTACCCGGAGATAATCGTAAGTAGCTCCTCTAGTGTTCATTTAGAAGTTTGTTTGTTTGTTAGAATATGTTTATTGAGTGATTGATGATTTCATTTCTTTCTACTAATGACGTCCAGCTGTACCTATAAACAATAGCTATGAAGATATTTCTAAATGAGATACAGCTCATCATAGAAATTCTATAGTTTCTCACTTCTAGTTTCGTAAATCTCAGGTATAGTGTTTAGCAGCATATTGAAGTAAAGGTGTCTTTGCCATTTACGCACAAGAGATAGTGTCATCTTTCGGTGGCTCTAATAGTCTACAATGCAATGCCAGGATGTTGACAAAGTTAACAATAGTTTGAGAGTTTAGGTCTGCAGGCCCAACAATCGTTACCAAATGGGCGTCAATGTCAGCATGTCAAATGGTACTGACATGCCTATATGGGTTGCTATATGTGACAGTCTATGGGAAAAGGGGGCACTTCACTCAAACAAAAAAAATTAAGTTTTTTATGCTAATAAAAAGCTACAATTTATCTCAACTTAGTGCTAAAATACTGGAGGGTAAAACCTTCCACGCGCAGAGAAACTGGCAGTTGAACTGGGCTGTATTCAGCAAAGCAATTGAACTAGAAATCGAGAAAACATAAATTGAATTTCCACTTCCGTTATAATTAATGTTTCCGTATACTTAACGGCGTACTCCGCATACGCAATTAAATCTTACAGCCGCTTTTTAACGGCGACTAACGAAGTTTGCATAGAGTTCTTTTTAGCTTTCAGAGCGTCTCACAGCCTGTTTTGTCGGAATCCTTGGCTACTCTACTCCATGTAGTGGTAAACTTTCAACCAGAGGTAAGCTGTAGATTGCATGCACTATTCTCAAAGCTATGCCGTTTTTTTTTTAGCTGCTTGTTTGAAACTCCGCCCATTCCCCGTTTATTGTACTTCGAGAACGAGAGAGAATAAAAAGTAGCTTGTCTTTCCACGGCACGCTTGGGGTCTTTTAAGTTGTTTCGGCATTTGAAATTTGGCGTAGAGTTAGAGTAAGGGTCACTAAGACTAATTCTGCAAAAAACAAAAATAGGAGAAAGAAAGAATTTTTCCTACGACTTACTTCTGGAGCCTATATCTCAATTTCAATTTTTGCGTGAAGTGCCCCCTTTTCCCACAGACTGTCACATATTATATATATATATATATATATATACTGTATATATGTGACAGTACTTGGGAAAATGTACCAATTACGTAAAATAAAAAATGTACAGTACATCATTTTCCCCAAGTCAGATGTTTTTGTGTGTGTTAACAAGCCATTTTTATTAAAACAAAACCCATCTTTCTCTTCTTCACCATTCCTCCTCGCATATATCAGACTATCATCTTCCAACTGCTGGGCAATCACCTCTCCAACCCCTTCCTTGCTGCCATTCAACACAGGAAGTGGCTGGGACTCAGCTGCCAGGCCTCCCTCTAACCCTGAAGCACATCCTTCCTCCTCCAATACCGAAGCAATGTCACACTCATCCTCAACCATCAATTCCTCCACTACATTGTTACGTACAACTCCTTCCACAATGGGACTGGTACAATTGTTACCCCCATGCTCCTCTTGATAGCTATCACTTAAAGATTTGTCTTCCTGTGTCTCTTCTAATACATTATTGTCTAAATCTACAGAAACAACTTTCACTCTATCAGTCTTATCTGCTGCTATATCAGCTGCCAACTCCTTGTCAGACACTGCCTTTTACCTTCTAGTTACTACTCTCACTGATGGAAAAGGAATATTTGGCCTCATAGATGCTGTTAAGGGATGATCTACACCCAACAAAACATCTTGTGCATCCTTGGGTAAAACACACACCCTCTGTACACAATCAGAACCATCAACCTCTATTCTCACGTCAGCCAACTTCCACTTCTCTACTTGAGAATTTGCCACATATACGTCTAATGTTTCACCTGTATATTGGCCCTCAGAAATAAATCTAGCAGGCACAGCAGTTATATCTGCTCCCGTATCAAGAATTAATGAACAACGATATCCATTCACTACACCCTGCCTTTTGAACATACTAGGGGCCTCAGGGGAACTGATTCTAGCCATTCTGACAATGGGTTTTGAACATTCTGACTTGTAATGCCCTTTCTCATTGCAGTTATAACAAGTGATCTGAGATTTATGCTTGGTAAACTGAGAGGGACCCTGGGAATCCTGAACACTATGGGCACCACTACGCCCCCCCCCCCCCCCCCAGCCATGCCAAGAAGGACCAGACCCAACCTTACCACCCCTACTAAAGGGCTCACCTTCTACCACAGTTGGAGATGTCCCAGTCTTGAGTCCGCCAGCTAGCTCATCCCGGTATCTGGGTCGTCGGTAGCCAAAGGACAGATATTCTCCTTGCAGCATGCTCCTTCTTCCATAATAGTCCTGCGATGACCAGATCTGCCTTAACTTTTCAGCTTTTCTAAATGGAGACTCATCAGTTCCATCTCGTAGCAGCAACAAGGTCTCCTGGTGAAAGATTCTGTGCAGAACTCCATCAGATAACTCGTGTGCTGCATCCTCTGGTGATTTCCATGTGCTCTTTAGTCTGTTTATAGATGTCATCAATTCCTTTGTATACGTCTCCAAACTATCATCAAGTCTAGGCCTCTGAAGCCAAATCACGTTCCTTGCACTCTCAACTGTTACACCCATCCTGTTCAAAATATCAGACTTTACTTCAGCAAATGAAGATGTGGCTCCCGGAGAGATCTCCCGATATGTGGCCAAGGCTTTCCCTGTAAGACGCTTCCGTAAGGTTGGAACCCAGTAATCATCAGGTTGCTTAGCCTCTTCCATAGCCAATTCAAACATTTCCAGGTAGGATGCAGCATCTGTACTATCATCCCATAATGGAATTTGCTGTACAATATCTCTGCTAATTCGATCTTGACGTTCTTTTACCTTGTCATTCTCTCGTCTGTGATTAAAATCCATCTCCAATGCTTCTCTTTTCTTTCTGTTTTCTTCCGATATCTCAAAATGTTTCTCTTCATAATTCCTCCTACTTTCTTCCTCTTTAGCCCAATGCTGTTTCTCAGCTTCATGCTGAGCAAACTGAGCTGCTTTCTGAGCTTCGACCTCCATCTTGGCTAATTTAGCATCTTCTCTAAGTTTATCCAGTTCCACACGTCTCAATACTGCTTCCTCCTGTCAGTAAGCTTCATTCTTTGCCATAGCTTCCATCATGAGTGCCATTGAAGCTTGTAGTAACTCTATTTGACTACTGGCACCCAACTCAGAAGCACTTACTACTTCCGTTGACAACCCAGAATCTGACGAAGAACCTCAAGTAGACGTCGAAATTCTTGTATTACCGCTCTTAGTCTTTTTCTTGCACGCTCTTGCTGGCTGTTCTCTCTGACTCATCCGCCAAAGTGAGGACTCCAGAGAAACCTACAGCCACACCAAACAACCAAAAAGACAAAACAAAAACAATGAAACCACCAGAAACACCAAAAGAATAGACACCACGTGTAGTGGACAACAAATAGAAACACAAAGATTCAGACAAATGCAGTTTGTAGCCTTGGGGGTTTGACGATGTGGGGCTTCTTAGACTCCTCCTGCGTGTTAAAGCAGTGACGAGAAGACAGAACCGCTGCCACCAACTGTGGTTGCGCTGACTCGGGATGGCAGTTAAACTCTCCTGAGCTGGCGCAGACTTGGTACGCTGCCACCGGAATCCTCCTTCACCTTCGCTATCGAACACTGAAACCCGCCAGTCTCTTATGCGGGGGTACTGAGGCTCATCCGGCACTGGCGCAGAGGGCTCACAGAGTTAGGTATTAAACTAATTTGTGAAATTATGAACGACTAGTTGACAGGTGCGTGGCTCGACTTTTTATTGTCCAAAGGCCACCCACTTGCTCTAACACAAAAAAATGAAAACATCCGGCCACACCCGGGAGCACAAATTATACATACACACGAAATCATTCACAGGAAATAAATGACAATCCTTTATGTGATACAAAAATCTTACACTACATATATACAGTACACAATAACAATAACATCAGTCTGTTCAACAGTTCTTTCTCAGTCTTCAGTCCTCTTCTTCATCCTTGCTCGGAGGCCACACCCACATTTATGTGCACAGCAGTATTGCTAATTTGCTAGAGAAGTAGGAAGTTGGTGTGGCCATTATAACCACACCCAATTAATCAGACTCACTCATTAACTAAAATAATGAAATTACAATATAGGTTTGAATCCCAACAGCAACAGCAGCATTTTCCTCTGAATATTCTTTACAAAAAGGCTTTACGAATACAGCATTTACGTGTACTGTTTTCATTGTATGAGAGCTACATATCAACATATTGATACGTCATGAGAAATGATTTTGTAATATCTAGCTAGATTATAGAAGTGCTGAGGATATGAACCTTTCGTACTTTCGGACATACGAAGCAAACAACAACCAACAATAAAAACTAAAAAAGTAATAGAATCCACCAACACACAAATGTCTACTCTGCTTTTCTTGCAATTTTAGCTGTAATTTCTTAAAATTTTATGTTTAAACAGGTGTGGCAAAAAAAAATACTTCAACTGCACGGAAGGATCTAGGATTTTTTTTACTTGGACTCTTTTTTTAACCGATTAACGCCGGAAATTAAATTCGCGATTACGTGCGCGTACTCCGAAATTGTATACAAGAAATCGTGACCGTCACCTCGAGGCTTGAACCGCCTGAGCTTTTTCTTGTCTAGAGGCAATACGCTTCGAAGTAACCGACGGCGATGTATTAACAAATTGAAGCTAAAGCCCTACACTACAGCGGGCTAAGTTTTGTTTAGTTTCTAGGCGTTTGAAGCGTATGAAGTGTGCACTCATTGGAAACTACAAGCTTCAAGGTAAGTATACCATTGTTAGCATCAGTATTGTAAAAGTTTAGGCTAAGACCTCATGTTTCATATCTATATATTGTTGTTTTAAATGTTCATCAGCTGCTTGCTTTGAAATAATTCAGCAACTATGGATTTTAGCTGTTTATTTTTTTTGTGTAAGCCATATACTAGTATAATATAATATATAACATAACAAGCAATTATATAGACTACTGTGTTTGCAATTCTATGATTTTTTTCTGATTGATTGAACTCCCATTGTTCAAAATCTATATAACCCTCTGTGTATGAACAAACGAAGCTATAATAGCTTGCCTTTTTCAACCTTTATTTCCTCCAGGTCATCAAATTCTTCATTGCTGCCTTCCATGAAGATTTCTTGGCCACGGACCTCTACACCTGAGAAGTCTTCTGCCTTATTCTATCTCTATTTCTTTGAGATCATAAAATTCTTCATCACTGCCCTCTATGAAGACTTCTTGACAGTCTTTAAATTTTATTGACAACTTTATATAATACTAATAATTGATAAATATTTTTGTCTATTACTTATAGCTATACATTTTTTTTTGTTGTAACTTTGATTTTCTTTATACACAAACAGTGCTACAATTTCAATCTACAAATAATAATAAAAATTCTATGGTAAGGGTCATTAAGACCTTGCCTCCCTTACACTTACCTCACAGGAGAATCGCTATGGCGTTGTGGGAGCTCTTGAAACACTTGCGATTGCTGCTGGTAGCTAATTGAAGCGGGTACTATGGCGGTTAGCAAAAATGCGTAACCGCGCAGTGAAGCACCCTCGTGCTTGACGCGGAAACGCGTAATTCGGCGATAATTGGTTTTAAAGAAGAGTGAAATATAGCTATAATAGTTATCCATTACACACATTGATTAAGAACTAATCATGAGAATAATTTTATTAGTATGTGCAGAATACCAATCAATTGGATCAAACTTTTAAAAGAAAAGATGCTGTGATGAAAATTTATAGGTGTCAAAATTGTAGTATAGATTCATAGATATATGGGTACTAATCTATAGATTGTGCAGTGCAATATATAGATTAGTTTCACAATATGTGACAGTCTATGGGAAAAGGGGGCACTTCATTTAAAAATTGAAATTGAGATATAGGCTCCAAAAGTAAGTCATAGGAAAAATTCTTTCTTTCTCCTATTTTTGTTTTTTGCAGAATTAGTCTTAGTGACCCTTACTCTAAGTCTATGCCAAATTTCAAATGCCGAAACAACTTAAAAGACCCCAAGCGTGCCGTGGAAAGACAAGCTACTTTTTATTCTCTCTCGTTCTCGAAGTACAATAAACGGGGAATGGGCGGAGTTTCAAACAAGCAGCTAAAAAAACTGCATAGCTTTGAGAATAGTGCATGCAATCTACAGCTTACCTCTGGTTGAAAGTTTACCACTACATGGAGTAGAGTAGCCAAGGATTCCGACAAGACAGGCTGTGAGACGCTCTGAAAGCTAAAAAGAACTCTACGCAAACTTCGTTAGTCGCCGTTAAAAAGCGGCTGTACGATTTAATTGCGTATGCGGAGTACACCGTTAAGTATACGGAAACATTAATTATACCGGAAGTGGAAATTCAATTTATGTTTTCTCGATTTCTAGTTCAATTGCTTTGCTGAATACAGCCCAGTTCAACTGCCAGTTTCTCTACACGGGAAGGTTTTACCCTCCAGTATTTTAGCACTAAGTTGTGATAAATTGTAGCTTTTTATTAGCATAAAAAACTCAATTTTTTTTGTTTGAGTGAAGTGCCCCATTTTCCCATAGACTGTCACATATATAGACCGTGTGCCTATCTATAGAAAGTTGTCAAAACTTCGACTTTATAAAATGCACAGCACAGTCTATAGATTGTGCAAATTCATACAAAGGCAGAACATACATTTCTCGAAAAGAAATGTAAATACTGACAATCATTACTTAAAGTAGCTAGTAAATAATTTTGTTTGCAAGAAGTGGCATGTACAATCATTGTTCTAGTGCTACCTATAATGTTACATTGGAAGGTAAGACAATTACATTAACTGATCGGTTGTTTATTGTTGTGTTCTTGCCTATACTCATTTAGTTCCAGTTCCAGTAGTTTCCGTCACTATCAGAGGCTACCCTATCAATTCCAACTTTTATTCCGGACTTCAACTCAACCTAACATGTGCTATAGATATTTCAGTTTCTGTCTTAGACAACATCCAACAAATCAGAGTGATGTCACAATGGATGAGATATAACACAGCACTCACTCAGGATAACAGAAGAACTATTACAATGCCACAAGAAGTGGTGCCTATGTCATATCATACCAGTATAATATTTCATTCTCTAGACAAGAGCAGAGATGAAGGAGATTATGAATGTAATGTAGATGTTATAATCGAAAGAGAAAACGGTCAATTAAGAATCATGAATGCTGCTTCTAAGACAATAGCTGTACAAAGTGAGTGGGATCTAACACTGTACACAACTTATTTTATACTCTCTTGCAAATGACTACCATCACTATAAATGACAAATGAGCCAAAGCACCATTGTTTAACACTAGAAGAAAATAATTAATCTTATTAAAATAATTATATTAACTTATCCTAATTTTTTTAGCAATCCTCACTAATGTTATTAATGACCATCATCAGGTTTCGTCTAGAACCCTTTTCCAAAAAGGTTAATGTGCACAGTATAAAAATTCAAGTTAGCAATTTTAACACCTATATAATTACTATTATTAAACTATGCAGGTATATACTTACAGATTATGCTTGATGGTGTTTCCAATTGCAATACTTGGAAGGTAAGTTAATTGACTGAAGTGTTTGTTACTGTTGCTATGACTATTCCTGAACAGAATAATGAGCTCAGCTTGAAGGACTCTGGTATAGTAATGGCATTAGTGAATCTAGTGTCAACTCAATGTGGGTGTGATTTCACTACCTCTCAACTCACAGACAGAGTGTTCCTTTGTGACCCATCTTCTCCTAATGCTGTAACTTATCAAGCACAACTACATGGCACAAGACATGCTAATGTCTCCCAACTTGCTAGTATAATTCAAGGCTTGTCTCAGGAGACAACATCTATTCCTGTGCAGTTTTCTCTTCTAACCATACAGAGTTTCTGCATCGTATCATCGACCAGTTTGTCACCATGCAGTCAAAATGATGAGAAGAATGGTGCTCTACCAGTGAATATTATAGTAGTGGTTGTCATAGTTATTATAGTAATAATAATAATCATGGTAATGGTTGGCATAATTATGGCAGTCTCTATCACAACTTGCCAGAAGAGTAAGAGTGCTAAGTAAGTTAACAATATAATTAAGATAATGCTGACTCAGTTATGTGATCAATTTACTCATTATTTAGAGAAACGGTCACTGCTGTTGAAATTGATGTGGCAACAACTCCATGTCCAGCTTATGCTCCCAGTACAGTGAAAATTGAAGAGAAAAACAGTGATGCTGACTACGAACCAATAAATCAGTTTTAGTTACATTTTGTGTTGTAGTGTAGTATTTTTTTCCCTTTGTTATATGCATAAATTGTCACCTACTCCTTGTTGTTTTTAAATACAAAATTTACTCAAGATCATCACAGCTTTATTGTGTGAAGCTATCAACTGATGGTTGGCTATAGTTGGGATAGTCAGTTGCAATAGTCACAACTATGTCATTGCTACAGATACATACAAACACTATTAATATCGTTCTAACAAAAAAGTCATTTTGATCATGAGAGTAATAAATTATTTAGGGAAAAATTTAATTGTGTCATCCTCTTTCAATAATTGTGCGAACATATCTTTTCATATTGCTTACTATATTTTAGCACTTAAAAGGATCTGTAATAAGAAAAACTTGGCAAATGAAAGTGTCTGTATTAGTAAACAGCCAGTATGAAATACAGCTGTATTTTTTAGTAATCTTAATATATAGAGCCATCTCCAGCTGTCGGTGCTATTGTGAATACTTCATGAAGTATAGTAATAGGATCAGAACTGAACTGGGCATGTGTAGTATTTGAGTTGATCTCTGGACTAACTCAATCTCCTGGCTACATGGACTACTACTACAAGTATTCCAGGATCTATTGAAACTACTACTACTACTGATAGGACAGTTGCTGTGTTAAATATTAATCCATTGAGAGCATTTCATCCAGTGACTTACGCTTGCCAAGGATCAATACTTATTCTACTTTGAGGCAGGACACAAATGATTCAGGAGTCAATAATAATAATAATAATACCACAGAGTAAGTAACTTAAACTGTTGTATGAAAATCTATACATGACTCAAATGCACATTATTTTGTTTATTATTGTAACTACCAGTCACCATATTACCAATTTTATTTAATTAAGTAATCATTTAAATCGACAAAACACTTTACATATTGTATTACATATTATTTGTGCAGTTCCTGCTCCTGATGTTACTATAGTGATATCACCTAGTCCACTTGAAGCGGGTGGAGTTTTTGAGAACATCACTCTAACTTGCACTGCCAGTATCAATAGAGATGTGGTAGATGTTGGAGATTTGAGGTATTCTGTCATTTGGACAGATAGATATGGCTCTGAAGTGAGACACAATAAAAGGACCAGAGTACTTTCGTGCACCTCGACCAATATCTCTAACCTCATTTTCTCATTTCTTAGCTCTATTCAGGCCGTACCCAGGATTTTTAAAAGGGGGGTTCAAAAATTATAGTGAGTTACATAGGAAAATTTGATCAGCTACACCGACTTTTAATTTTATCAATTGATATCACAAAAAGTACATACAAAAAAAGTTTATGACTCAAAAAGCAAACTGGCTTTTTCCATTCTTCGTGGTTGCTTATGGATAAATAATTTACACGCAGTGTCAATGCAAATATCAGTCTCATAATGAATGTGTATTAATGACAAAGCAGTTAAGCGTTCCTCAGTTTGAGTGTATCTCAAGTAATTGTTTAATCTTTTGAGTGTAGATCCTGACCTTTCACATGAACAAGAACTGAGGGGTAGTGTTGCAAAAATTTTGAGAAGGGTAAAAATGTTGGAGAAAGTAATAGGAGAACATTGCTTCAAGCAATCAGATAGACATTTAGGCCGATTTTCTACTGGTATATGCAGCCATTTTGACTTCCAGTGACAGAGCTATTCATCAATTATGTTACTATTTGGAATGTCATCAGAGTAGAAGGAGATTACTTCATCTAGTTCACTGAAAGATGAAGTGGAATTAATACTGGAAGGCAGAATAATTTGAAGAGATGCAACTTGCTTATTATGGGATGTAAATCTAGAAGAGAGATCAGCAATCAGATGGTCTAGAAAAGGAATGGCAATGGTCTTTTTGAAGTAGTCCTCCACAGACGTGTGTTGTGGATTAGAACGATGCTGCTGATGGTGACTCATACGTGGCATAGATACAGTTATGTTTGATTTGTCAGCGAGCCTACAACTATGATCAAGTATGCGTTTGAAGTATCCATCGATATCTTCTCGCAAAGATTTCAATTCACTACAACACTCCATAACAGTAGACATACCAGATATTATATCTGTGTCTTTAATCTGAAGCTTGACAGCAGCTTCTTCAAGATAAAACAAGGACCGATGCAATGAGACCATGGAGTAAATAAACTCAAATGACTCAAGAGCTTTCTTATGAGCTAACACATTCCTTTTGTCTTCAGGTGTCCATGAGCGATCATTGTATAAAGGAAAGTTGTCATTGCCATAAAGAATTGTTTCACACATTTCAATCAAGAATGGGTGAGCCAAGGAAAATCGTTCCCATCCAACTATATTTTCGACCCAACAAGTAACACATAGTATGTTAAACAGAGGAATTCTGCTAGATTGATGTGTACTCTTCTCAACTACTGCTTTAAGGAGATTTAACCTCTTGTCAGAATTCCTTACCCACAAAGTGAAACTTTTTATTTGACTAACGCAATTGGTGATTGGCAAAATGGAACATGAATTCAATATAGCCAGATTCAAACAATGGCCAGCACAATGGGTATAAAGAGTTTTTGGTTGTCTGTTGCGAATTCTAGCTTGAACCCCAGCTCTTTCCCCACTCATTGTGGATGCTCCATCATAACCTTGGCCACGCAAGCTTTCTAAGTTTAACCCTAGGTTTTCAATAGAAGAAATTATAGCACTTGCAATATCCACAGCCCGTACTCTCTCCATTTTTATGAATGAAATAAATTCTTCACAAATATTGCATTCCTGGTAAACAAAGCGAAGACAAAAAGCCAAGTGTTCAATGTTGTGACTAGATACTTCATCTGCCAGAACAGAGAAAAACATTGCAGCTTTTATCTCACTAATAATGTCTGCAAGAATCATATCATAGCCAATTACATTAATGAAGGCATTCTGTGATTTGGGAGAAATATATGTTGCATTTTTAGCTCTTGGATTATTGAGGTGTCTGTACAAAATTTCATCAGTCTCTGCATAATTTTTAAGTAATGCCAAGAAATTACCAGGATTCTTACTGACATTAAGCTCCTCTGTATCACCACGGAATGGAAGACCCTGTTTTCCCAGGTAAATGATAGCACGCACAATTTGACGGAGGATGTGCTTGTTTTCTTTTATGTGATCTTGTAAATTGCTACTAGTCATCACATCTAAGCGACATGTTAGATTCTCTGTTACACTCTTTAGGATATCAGCATCTTGCAGGCATTCTTGATGGTAGGTATGCTCAGAATGACTTATTAGTGTTGTACTAAGTTTACCCCAATTAGAAAAAGGTCGATTCACCAGCAAGCCTTCTCTCCTCTTAGAAACAGGAAGGAGAATTGAGCATGGCCAACAAAAGATAGCATCCAATTTAGGGCTATAGATTAACCAGGGATATTTCTCGAGCCAGGAATTACCAAACTTACGGTTAATGCCGTGAAAAGATGTGCTTGGATAGACATTAGGTGGGGAAACATGATGATAAAGTGTAGAATATTTTTGATCATTTGAAAGTTGGCCAACTACTTCACAAATCTCTTCAATGGACTTAGTGGGGTCTAACAAAAGCCCAATATCATTTGGTGGTGGAACATCATGAATAAATCATCACATGCTTCGGAGGTACTTGGAATAGGAAATTCTGGAGCACTCACAGCTGTAGATAAAGGACTACTAGAAGTGACATTTGTAGCAGCAGTATTTCCTACAGTATGAGATTAACACTAAAAAAGTTGTCACTGAGCTTAAACTAAATGCCTACCTTCTTTCTCAATATTGGTGCCAGCCACTTTTTTACTAAAATATGACGTGATACTTTTCTGCCTCTTCATTGCTAAAGGTAAAGGTCACTACAGCTGGTAGTATATAGCTAGTATGATTAGATGCTGGTGCTGGCACATAATGGGAGTACATGAGAAAACCAAAGACTTGTAAATTTTAACAGCCCAGTCATAGCAAAGGCGTGTTGATGAAGTCAAAAGGTGTGACTATGAATCTCATTAATTTGAAGGGGGGTTCAGCTGAACTGACCTGAACCCCCCCTGGGTGTACAGGCCTGCTATTGACACTGTGTTTTCCTGCCGTGTTGTAATTTCAGAATCTCAAAATACGTTACAGCATAGCAGTGCAGGAGTAGCATCAGCTCACATCACTTTACAGTGTAGCAGTGCAGGAGTAGCATCAGCTAACATCAGTTTACAGTATAGCAGTGCAGGAGTAGCATCAGCTAATATCAGTTTACAGTGTAGCAGTGCAGGAGTAGCATCAGCTACTATCAGTTTACAGTGTAGCAGTGCAGGAGTAGCATCTGCTAACATCAGTTTACAGTATAGCAGTGCAGGAGTAGCATCAGCTAACATCAGTTTACAGTGTAGCAGTGCAGGAGTAGCATCTGCTAACATCAGTTTACAGTATAGCAGTGCAGGAGTAGCATCAGCTAACATCACTTTACAGTATAGGAGTGCAGGAGTAGCATCAGCTAACATCACTTTACAGAGTAGCAGTGCAGAAGTAGCATCAGCTAACATCAGTTTACAGCGTAGCAGTGCAGGAGTAGCATCAGCTAACATCAGTTTACAGCATAGCAGTGCAGGAGTAGCATCAGCTAACATCACTTTACAGTGTAGCAGTGCAGAAGTAGCATCAGCTAACATCAGTTTACAGCGTAGCAGTGCAGGAGTAGCATCAGCTAACATCAGTTTACAGTGTAGCAGTGCAGGAGTAGCATCAGCTAACATCAGTTTACAGTGTAGCAGTGCAGGAGTAACATCAGCTTAGCTAACATCAGTTTACAGTGTAGCAATGCAGGAGTAGCATCAGCTAACATCAGTTTACAGTGTAGCAGTGCAGGAGTAGCATCTGCTAACATCAGTTGACAGTGTAGCAGTGCAGGAGTACGTTACAGCATAGCAGTGCAGGAGTAGCATCAGCTCACATCACTTTACAGTGTAGCAGTGCAGGAGTAGCATCAGCTAACATCAGTTTACAGTTTAGCAGTGCAGGAGTAGCATCAGCTAATATCAGTTTACAGTGTAGCAGTGCAGGAGTAGCATCAGCTAACATCAGTTTACAGTATAGCAGTGCAGGAGTAGCATCAGCTAATATCAGTTTACAGTGTAGCAGTGCAGGAGTAGCATCAGCTAACATCAGTTTACAGTATAGCAGTGCAGGAGTAGCATCAGCTAACATCAGTTTACAGTGTAGCAGTGCAGGAGTAGCATCTGCTAACATCAGTTTACAGTATAGCAGTGCAGGAGTAGCATCAGCTAACATCACTTTACAGTATAGCAGTGCAGGAGTAGCATCAGCTAACACCACTTTACAGTGTAGCAGTGCAGAAGTAGCATCAGCTAACATCAGTTTACAGCGTAGCAGTGCAGGAGTAGCATCAGCTAACATCAGTTTACAGCATAGCAGTGCAGGAGTAGCATCAGCTAACATCAGTTTACAGTGTAGCAGTGCAGAAGTAGCATCAGCTAACATCAGTTTACAGCGTAGCAGTGCAGGAGTAGCATCAGCTAACATCAGTTTACAGCATAGCAGTGCAGGAGTAGCATCAGCTAACATCAGTTTACAGTGTAGCAGTGCAGGAGTAGCATCAGCTAACATCAGTTTACAGCGTAGCAGTGCAGGAGTAGCATCAGCTAACATCAGTTTACAGTGTAGCAGTGCAGGAGTAGCATCAGCTAACATCAGTTGACAGTGTAGCAGTGCATGAGTAGCATCAGCTAACATCAGTTTACAGTGTAGCAGTGCAGGAGTAGCATCAGCTAACATCAGTTTACAGTGTAGCAGTGCAGGAGTAACATCAGCTAACATCAGTTTACAGTGTAGCAGTGCAGGAGTAGCATCAGCTAACATCAGTTTACAGTGTAGCAGTGCAGGAGTAACATCAGCTAACATCAGTTTACAGTGTAGCAATGCAGGAGTAGCATCAGCTAACATCAGTTTACAGTGTAGCAGTGCAGGAGTAGCATCTGCTAACATCAGTTGACAGTGTAGCAGTGCAGGAGTAGCATCAGCTAACATCAGTTTACAGTGTAGCAGTGCAGGAGTAACATCTGCTAACATCAGTTTAGCGTAGCAGTGCAGGAGTAGCATCAGCTAACATCAGTTTACAGCGTAGCAGTGCAGCTAGCTATAGATATTTTGTAAACATGCAAGATTATTAAAATGATTTTTTTTTCATCCTGTTATTGATAGTAAAACTATTAAAACATATTGCACTTACCAATCTTAATAGTCATTATTACAAACTTAAAACATCTATATTATTCTTACTTCAGATCCAGTGGATTAATTCCAAATAATTTTTTTGCGCTCTTCTAAGGCTGATGATTTCTTTGACTGTGAATATGATGAAGATGACCTGTCAGAACTACCGAAAAAGGAGAGATTGGCAGTGTAAAACTGCAGCCAATTCAGCAAGGATATATTATTTAGAGCAATAATGAACAATAAAGGTCCTGCTTTTTATCCCCAATTACATTTTTATGCAATGATATTGTTAGTAAAATCAATCAACAAACAAGGGAAATGCCTAATCGTGCTGCAGAACAGCGGAGGGCAATCCTTTCCTTCCTGCAGGGAATAGATGTTTTCATTTTCTTCCCAAGGGGAAGTGGGAAAAGTTTTTGCTTTTATGCTCTCCCACTGTTTTTTGACAAACTTAGAAATAATACAGAACCTAAAAGTGTAGTGGTTGTACTGTTGCAGTTCATAGTCGTAAGTTAAGCAATTGCTTGTATGAAATCAAGCTGTTAGCTTGCATCTAATGCTGTTAGCTTGTATCTAATGTTGTTGACTTGCATCTACTGGTGTTAGCTTGAATCTCACGCAATGTTGCTTAGATGTAATACTGTTAGCATGCATCTCATACACCAGCACATTGCATTTCATGCTCCTCAGTTCGCAGCTCACTCCGTATAGCGCTATCTTTTAATTGTGGCACGAATCATCCGCCATAGTAGCACCCTTTACCTACTGCTACGCTGGAAAAGGGTCTGGTGGCTTACTATAATATAACCAGTTCAATAGCTTCCCGATCTCCGGGGTAAGTTGCGGTTCCGGTCGATGTTGTCAGTAATTTAGGAGCAGCCACTCAACCGGCTTATTTCAGCGGTCCCAAGACTTTCACGTACTTGAGAAGGAATGAAATTGTGGAACTTACGGAAAATAAGATGCCAAACACTAGGAATAATGAAAGGGCTGCAGGGCGAGTAATTTTAGGGCTTGTAAAATAGTAGACATAAAAGAAAGCATTGCTTTTTAAATATTATTGTAAGGGGCGTATCAGTGAGTTTAGTAGTAATAAATGTAACTGTGACTTGAAAAAACAGTATAGGTAAAGAATAATTCTTCCTTTCTAATATGCCCTATGTTGTGTACTGAGTTTTGACTTTGAGACCCAGATACCCCAAATACGAATAGTGGTAGAATGTTTGCTCATTAATAATTCATGAGATACATAATTGCTTATATCAACAACATTTCATATTTTTATTTCACTGTATTACAGTCATATGAAACTTTGCTACATAGAGTAGTTATAGCACGACACTTGGATCTTGGGATCTGATTGCTTGTTGACAAAGTGCTAATAAAAACGAATAACTTCTGGCGTCCAGTCCAGACCCCAGCAAGGGTGTTCTTCCCAGTAGCTAACTAGTTTTGACTTCCTCGGTACTTACTCCAGGTCCACTCGAAGAGTTTTCATTCCACCGCTGCTTCTAGTGCTAGAAATGTGGCCAAGTACACCTCGAAGCAGCAGGCATTCCGGCTAAAAGCTTACTAGCACCGCTGGAACTCCGCAACCGTGCACTGTCTTCGAGAAAACTTTTCGAGTGGACCTGCCCCCGACTTCCTAGAATTGGATTCATCACTATTTACGGTCAGTCAGTCCAGCATGGCCCATAGAATCGACGCCGTAACAATAAGAACTCTACGGCCCGTTATGGCAGCCATAGAGTGACCGCGTGCGCGGGAACCCGCCCACGCAATTGACATTATTATGAAAAATCGCGGGAAAGTATCGAGAGCACAGCTGAGAATGGGGAATAATAAAAATAAGAAAGATCACAGAAATAACCATAGGCATGTATACAAGAAGAAGAAGCTACCATGCAGGAAAGGTAAAAGACAGAGTGAAACTGGAAGAGCTGAATCAGAAGTTAACATTGAAGGGTGCAGGATAATTAATATGGACAGACTACAAGAATACACACACAATTTGACAGAACATTCAAGGACATGTAAGGGCTCCATCACACTGATAGGTGAGAACAGAGATTGTCTGGCTTCAGTATTAACCAGTCAGTGCTCTGATTGCAACCATAAGATCTTTCTTAAAACATCAAAGAAGGTCAAAGGTCCAAACAACTACAGCAGATGGGAATGCAACTTAGCAGCGGTATGGGGACAGATGGTGACTGGTGGTGGCCACCGCAAGCTTGAGGAGACGATGAGCATTGTAGGGGTGCCGGTGATGACGAAGACTAGTTTTGTCAGTACAGAGAGAGATATTGGTGAATGGTGGGAGCAGGAACTCCGGAAGTCGATGGAAGAAGCAGGGAAGGAAGAGAGAGCACTAGCAATGAACAGGGGTGATTACCATGAAGGAGTTCCTGCTATTACGGTTATTGTTGATGGTGGATGGAGCAAACGGTCTCATCGGCACTCCTACAATGCAAACTCCGGTGTTGGCATCATAATCGGCAAAGAGACCAGCAAGCTTCTCTTTCTTGGAGTTCGTAATAAGTATTGCTCTTCATGTGCCAGGAACATTCCAGTGGATAAGCATCGATGCTACCGGAATTGGAGTGCGTCATCTTCAGAGATGGAGACTGACATTATCCTGGAGGGGTTTCTGGAGGCTGAGCGGGTACATGGGGTTCGCTATACCAAATTCATTGGTGATGGTGATAGTTCTGTGTACCCGACTCTCCTCCAGAATGTTCCTGGATGGGGCCATGCCATCCAGAAGCTCGAGTGTGCCAATCATGCATGCAAGTGCTACAGAGGTGCACTCGAGCGCCTCGTCCAGGACAACCC
>WLWD01003523.1_pt1 | contig 25632 bp, 18 predicted proteins | sample 6712731 | NCBI WGS metagenome assembly WLWD01 (sample SAMN12718690, study PRJNA576275) | sponge metagenome | isolation source: marine sponge | host: Mycale hentscheli | place: New Zealand: South Island, Marlborough, Capsize Point | collected 2014-11-01 | reverse complement strand
TGGTTAATTTAACAGCTATTGGTGAAACAGAGAATTTCCTCATCTGTTACACTGACAGGATTGACTGCTGTAGAAGATTTGACAATCCTAAAAACAGATCATTTGGAAGCTATAGTCTCCCAGATGGTTCAAATGTTATAAATAAAGTTGATGCTAATTCTAGTATGTTTTCTAGAAGTAGAAATAAGCAAGCAGTAATATTACATCGTGGAAGTAATGCACTCGGACCTTCTGGAGTATATACATGTAGTATTCCTAACAAAAATGACATTAGCCAGATATTATATTTTGGAATTTATAGTCATAATAAAGGTATGTTAAAATGTGCATGGAGTATTATAATAATTTAAGTTCTCTTTTGAATTTCTAGTGTTCTTAACCTAATTTGATATGGTTTGATGGAATGTTGCATTTTTTACTTGAATAATTTAGAATAGCATTAAATTCAGTCATAACCAGGTGAGAGCAGGTGTGATTCTGAATAGTTCTCACTAGATTCTGCAAGAAAATTTGTGATTTTGTAGCTAACAATTGGACCAGTATAAGTTACATATTAATTGTGAAATCTTCAGATTATATGAAACATCATGCTTTATTTTTATTATTATTAAAAAAGGCTCACCAAGAGTAAATCTGGTCTCATACAACACTACAACTGGTGTTGTGACTTGTATATCTACTGGAGGTCCTGTCACTAATCTAATTTGGAATAGAAGTGGAGGATCTTACTCACAGAGTAAAATAATAGTGGATACTGTCAGTGCCACTTACCACAACCTTCTATACATATCTAGTAATACACTATCAGATTACACTGGGATCTTCAGCTGCACTGTTACCAATAGCAGAGGCAGTTCATCGAATCAAAGTTGTGAGTATATATGTAAGTTAAAAATAAATTGTAGGTAGTAGTATTTCATATAATATTGACTAATGATAGCTGTAGGACTCTCAGGAAATAAACATGTTTATGATGTTGGATCTTCTGCTACTGTGATTTGTTATAGTAACTTCACAATAGTCTCAATGCAATGGTTTACAGTGAATTCCAATGTTTCATATACAACTGAGGAAATACAATACAATGAACTATTGTTACATATAGACACACTTCACAGACAGGATCTGGGAACAATATTTAAATGTAAAGTAATTAATTTGTTGCCAACCAATGTAACCAAGATAAGCACTATTGAATTACAGATCAACACTTTGCAAAAGAGTGAGTTTACAATAATGACTTAATTCTAAAAAAAACAATTATGTACACTTTAATTTATTTAATATACATCACTGAATGATTTTAAAATAAGAAATCCTATAATTGCTCACACTTGACTCTTAACCTTCATATAGTAACTTAATACTATAATCTATATGATTGTTTCTGATAACTAATGAATCATCTTATTGCTTCTCTGTAGATACACCTAATGATAGTCCTACACCTGATGATAGTCCTACACCTGATGATAGTCCAGCTGTAACTATTAGTATCACAGTAACAATCACCATTGTAATGTTGATTGCAATGACGATTGTAATTGGAATTCTATTTTTAATTAGGTAATTAGAAGAAATGTTTAGTTATAACAAGTACTAATGTTTTATTTTTTAGGAGGTTCCAAAAATATTCGTTCTCTCCCAAAAATACTTTAATTTTGCACTCTAAAGAAGAAGAAAAGTCTCTTGAAATGAATTCACCATCAAGAAGTGTTCAGACACCTTGCATTGAGTTAGATGCCAATATGGAGCACAATGAGGAACAGGTTGATGAGACTACTTCATTTATAGGTATACATAATGCTGAATATGTATTTTATATGATTTAAGTTTGCTTTACTTCAAGATTGCTCAAAACATATCCCATTAGACGAGTTCAGTGCTTGTGTTTCACGATTGCATTCAGATCGAGACAAGTTGTTTGAAAAGGAATATACAGTGAGATTATGTCACTTATCATTGTCACTAAAATTATGATTCAATTAATTAATGTATTAATTTAGTCTATAGACAAAGCACCGCAGTTTGAATTCAGTACAGCTGTCATTCCTGAGAATCGAGCAAGAAACAGATTTGGTAACATCTATCCATGTATGTACTTATAGTATTGTAAGTGTAAAATATTACTTATATGTTCATTTTATACTATGCTCTTTATAATGAATATACTACATTTTAAATTTATTTTTAGTTTTTTCTGAGTCACCTTTTTGAATGAATAATGCTCTCCCTGTCTCTTCTCTCTCTCAACATATATATATATATATATATAATATATATAATATATATATATGTATATGCATAGCCGTAAGTAATGAATGAGATATATAATTGCTGAAATTAAATTTACTTATTTTTTGATATATTCATGACCACGGCAAGTAATAGCACACTAGCAGTGGCAAGCCATTATAATTTATTATCTTAGGTGTGCTTAATACATTACATTATATGTATATATATTCATGCATACATAATTAGATGATTTCAATCATGTGAAATTAAGTGAAATATCGGATGTGGAACACTCAGACTATATCAATGCCAGCTATGTAGATGTAAGTACTGTATCACAAATAACATATAGTATAATATTCAATAATTAGATATGATTATAATTTATTATATTTAATATATTATAGGGTTTTTATAGAAGTAAAGCCTACATAGCAGCTCAAGGTAAAACTTAATAATATGATTCGGGAAAGTGTGATGCACTTGATTCATGAAATAGAACATTTTAGTGTACAATTGGGAATGCATGGACAAATCTCATAACATTGTTATAATTATATATATATATATATATATATATATTACTCAACAATTAAGAAGTATTTAATTGTGATACTATGTTTTTATATTACACATAGCTGCTTCAACATTGTTATTAATATCCTGTTTTATGTAATTGGATCTTTATAATCATATGATAGTAAAGTTACCAGTGATAGAATGTAATTGATTTATCATAATAAATGCTGAATTTTAAATTCTTTCACTGAAAATTACATTAAATTAATATTTTAGTTGATCTTCACGTCTCTTAAAATAGAACTGATTTAGTTAAGTATTTTTAGTGCATTAATACTCTTATTAAGTCTAGTAGTAAAATACAGCTACTTATAATAGGTCCAATGGCTAATTCATTGGATGATTTCTGGCGTATGATTTGGGAACAAAAGTCTCCTACTATTGTCATGCTCACTAAAGTATTTGAAGGAAAGGTAGTAAAACATAGTATAATTTCTTTGGTAGATATTATTAAATAATATTGTGTTGTAACTATAAAAACAGAAAAAATGTGAGGAATATTGGCCCAAGAGTGCATCTGATGCATTTATACCATCACCTAAAAGTTCATTTGCTGTAGAGTTGAAGTCTTCATCTCAATTTCCTGAGTTTGTTGTTAAAAAAATGACGTTAAATCAGGTAAGTACTCATATTACGTATAATTATTAGTTAAAATTACAATCTAATAATACAGTTTTAAGACTATTATATAAGAATTGGAATATATGTGGACTTTAAGATGAGTCACTATGTCTATATAGAACAATGATGTTGCATACCTTATAGTGAACACGTGTTAGTTAATACTATTGAACTTTTATGAAATCTCTTTTGTTTTTATTCTTGTAAACAAATTTCAGTGCTATACTATTAATTATTGATGAAGGATTTGAAGTGTAATTATTACAAGTAATTCTTGAGAGGCATGGTGATGCGGTTTAGATAATTCTATTTGCTAGCTTTTACTAGTTGGACTAAAAACACAATGCTGTTTCTGTACCTTAAGAAGACCAACAACCTTGGTTGAAACGTTGTACTATAATTAAAGTTTATTGACATATAGGCCAACTAGTAACTTTAGCAAACAGCAATTATATGGTTATATAGAAAACTATATCTGATTGTATGTATCTACATGAGTATGGCAAGATATTTCATGAGCAGGCTAATGTATTTTCACTGAGACAGAGCAGAGGGAAAATAAAGCCTGAGAGTGATATATCTTGCTAATTTACCTAGACATTATATAATTAGTGTGTATTCTATGTTATAATTATATCTTCACGGCAGTAGCCCATACTGAGGATGGCTTGGCATGTAAAGTTGCTGTAATATTGAAACTGTTAGTTCATATTAGGTCCCTAGTCGCCTGAGCTACTATTTTATGAGCCTCTTTGACTTTGCTTAATAGTTTTGTAGAAAAAGATAGCTTTAACGTTTGGAGGACTTGTTAAGATAGGCTGGTTGCCATAGCTATTAGCTTGCTGGTTGAGGATAATGGGATACCAGTACAATATCCTGAGTTATCACATAATCTGTCACAAACATAACAATACTAATGAAAATAGTCCAGGATAGTGCATATCACATACTATACAAATAAGTCTATGATTATTACTTGCTTACCTAATAACTTTGTTATGATTAAATATTATTGTTTCTAGACTGACAGTACAGAATCTTCCATTCATGATGTGACCTTGTTCCACTACCTTGGCTGGCCAGACCACGGAGTTCCTGTCAATGCCATCTCTATGATTAACTTCATTCGGCGTGTGCGCAGATCACACCCTTATAGCAACACATGCACCATGGTGGTCCACTGTAGTGCTGGTGTGGGCAGGACTGGAACATTTATCACTCTGGACTACATGCTTGAGAGAATCAAGACAGACAATTCTCTCAATATTTTGAGTTTGTCACTGGACTGAGGAAACAGAGAGTACTGATGGTACAGACTCTAGTAAGTTATAAGGACACCATTTAATGTGTTATGTACCAGTAACCTTTAATGTAAGCTTTGTATATATTTTTTTTCCTATTTTTGTGTGCATGTTATAGGATATAAAAAATATCATAAAAGCAAAGATGGCGTCATTTATTATTAATAGTTAACTTTAGCATTACTCTTTACTTAGCAAAATAATGAGTTTAAATAAAATAAAAAAGCTTTAAAAACTGTAACACCGTATGTATACATTTGTATACATATTATGTATATATATGTATATGTATACATATTACATACATATTATATATAGCATTTTAATCAGTTTCTTTACAGCCAATATTAACTAAATCCGACATTTTAACTGTTTGTGGAAGTCCTAGATTAGATTAGTAGAATTACATATATAAAGAAAATACAACTGTTCATTGTTTATTTATATCCTATTGTTGTTTTATACAACATCTGCTTCTCACAAAAAACTGATATAAAATGTGCAAGGCTTTAAAAACCAAGTAATGTTTGTTATGGACAACCATATGGTTTGCACTAACTAGTAGTTTCAATATTATGTTTTGTATTGCCTGATCATTTATTCACTGTGATATTTTCACACACTCTGAGAAGTTACTTTAAAAAATGAAAAGTTATCGAGAGAAAACATAGACATTACTAATAAAGCATCAGTAATTTGCCGGTCACTGGAATGAAAATAAATGATTATAATATTATATTGTATCTTAATTTGTGCTCTAATTATTTCACTTTAAATACTGACCACAACATTCTAATTTAAAGATTTGTTGTCCTACAGTATTGCCAAATAAAGTAATATAAAATGAGTGGGTTATATATAACCTTACATATACATGTACATGATGTCATTTATGTACACAAGTATTTGTCATGTTAACTTATTTTATGGTATTCATTACTTAGGTTATGTGATGTACTAATTATATATATTATATGTAATAGGCTCAGTATGTGTTCATCCACATTGCTCTTGATGAGTTTTTGACTTGTGGAGATACTGAAGTAGCTGCTGCTAATATGAGGATTGCCATTGGTAGACTGAGTAGACCAATAGAGGAAGGGTCTGAGGTGTCTGTCTTTCAAAAACAGTTTGAGGTATTTCAATAGTGAATTTTAGTCACAAATGAACACCTAACAAATTAACACCTAACATTTTTAATAAATATGAAGCGTATGGATTGTAGGTAGCCTTTCTCTATTTTGGATGTATTATGTTCTTGTAATTATTTTTTTATGTGATAGAAACTTACCCAAGTAACTAATGAGATAATGAGTTTAGACTTCAGTGTGGCAGTGAATGAGGAGAACACAGTGAAGAATCGCTATGGTGACGACAGAATACCATGTAAGTAGTTAAGTAATTGGATTTGCTTTAACAAAATGCTCAACATTGTTAGTAGACAATCGTGAAATCCAAATCTTTTGGCTGTTTTATGGTAGGGTAATCCCCACTGCTTCCGTTTTTTTTTATTAATGTCACAATAAACACCATAAGTAACCTGACAAAAGTGGTTTATCATAGTATTATGAAGTTATAGCATATATATCATGGACAACTGTTCAACACGCACTGGTATTATTTATTTTCATACGTTTTTTAACAATTAAATTATTAGCTGGCACTACTGCAAATAAAATTGAGTGTTATTCTAACATGTGTCATTTGTATTATTATTTCAGTTAACCATACTAGAGTGATTTTGAGAGCAGGTTCTGATTACATCAATGCAAGCTTTGTTGAGGTGAGTGTATATTATATGAACATTAAGTAATGAATTAATGAATAGAGCACATTACAAATGTATGCATTCTTTGATACATTACTTTTTAAATAGCAAATAATATCTTTTAATACCAGGGTTATCGTCAGAAAGGAGCCTATATTGTTACTCAAGGACCACTCCCCCATACTGTCAATGACTTCTGGAGGATGATCTGGGAACAACAATGTAGATGTATTGTCATGCTCTGTAAATTGGAGGAAAATGAGCAGGTATAGTTGATCAGTAGAACAATGTTATGTACAGAGCAAAAGTGATAACACTGATAAATGGAAGGCATGGTTTATTGCACAATGAAAATGTTGCTATCCTTCATGTACTGTTTAAGTTTTCAATGTTATTTAAGATCCAATGCATGTTAACTGATTGTCATCTGTTTGGGACAATAGCTAAGAGTATGTATAACTTTCAATTATATAGTTATCATAAGATAACATCTGTAGAAAGAAAAAATAGGGACATGAAGCTTCTATAATAGTATTTTAATGATCACTGGTCATGTTATTGTTATGCTTCCATATTATTCATTAAACATGTGTAGTTTGTGATTAATGTGTAATGTGGTAGAAATATCCACAAAGTTATAGAGCCATCTGGTGATTTCATATCATAAACACGTTCTTTATTACTGAATGTTAGAGTTTGCCAGTATAACGGTATTGCTTTATTTGTAAACCAGCAAAGCCATTAAGAAACTATCAGGAATAACACAATTGAAAATTGGGTTATTTTTTGTTTATAAATAATACATCTATCATTGTTGTACTTTGAACGTCAAATTTATGGCCGACCCAGTCCCATACTCCACTAAAATAAATCTTCTGGCTTAGTGATCTTTACCCATACAATTAAAAAAATTTAATTGTTGACCTCTTCAAATACGGTTGCATGTGACGTATCAAATTGCTGCCGATACCATTCAAATTAGTGGTGATATTAAGTTATCTTGGTTAGTGCACTGTTTGTCACATTTGTATGCCCTAGCAACAGCATTGTTCATACATTCATTGTGTAATAGTGTAGCCATACTTGATTGTTGAAGTTCAAACCACTAGTCATAAATGATTCTATTAAACTAACATTATGGCTGCTATTCAGTAGCCATCATCAGTGAAACAATAAAATAGTTACTGCTAGAAATGACAACGTAGCTATGGTGAAACTATAACCATAATTGGTAGTACTAGGAACACATGAAGCTATGATGCTTGTGTACACCCCAGGAATTATTCCAGTGTCCTTATTCATAGCATTCTTGCCCTGTTTCGCAATATACCATGACTGTATGATGCATCTCTGTTTACATGATGACTTGCAATTAACCACTTTGGCTTTCTTGGAGTCAATTACGTGGTTGCTGTGAACTGCATGCTCTGCAACTGCGGAGGTGTAAAGCAATCAGTAGAGGTCAGAGATCTTTTGTGTTATTTCACCCTATACTCCTGTGTCCTTCGAGACCATTCTACATAAACTTTTCACATGTCCCACATGGTATCTCATAAACCACTCCATTCCTCTGATGTTCTAGTGTTTTTATTGCACTGATAGCAGCCGAAATGTTTGATCAACAAAGACACTTATGACTGGTGATTTGAACTTTAATAATCAAGTATGTCTAAAGTCAAATAAATATTATCCAGGATAGCAAATCATGAAAAGCATAAAAGTCAAGTCTTGTGCTGGTATATTTTGTGAGCAAGTGTGGGAGAAGTGTCTTGTGTTACAATTACTGCTGAGTAAAGCAAAATAATTTTTTTTTATAATCAAAAATTTAATTTACAAATAAATTACTTTAGTTGCCTTCACACAGCTTTTTAGGCTTCTCCCCATATTTTTTTGTAGTTCTACTGGAGTTAGAAGGTGTTTTATCTTCAAAATTGTAAGAAAATGTGATAAAAATGTTTTTTTTTTTAGTCAAACAGTTGCCACAAGTATTTCATATGATATTGAAAAACCTCTACCATAGAAAATTTCCGAAACTCTGGGCAATTTTCAGTAAATGTAGTGCTTTTTGTGCTGGAAATATTGTCATTTAGATAGTGAGAATTAGACATTGCAGAACCTACTGCTACTTGGAATAAGTCAGATGTGGGGGGGTATTGAACCAAGTCCTTGCAAGACTACTAAGCAGCTGGAGACTGCGTAAATCCCAAGTTCCAGCCGGGTACACTGCCACCGGAATTGGTCTATGGGTAGTCTGGTGCTCTCCTATCAGCAACCTAAAGCTATCCTATCTCTTCCCCCAACTAGCCTCAAAAGTATTCAAGGAAGTTATAATGAAAGTTAATTAGATATTAGCTTATAAGGTATGGTGCAGATAAAAAGAAAGACAGAGACCAACTGAAACTGGGTGGAGTGACTACGGTGATTTTATAGCCATCCACCCACATAGTGAAATTAAAAAGAAAGAGGTGTATGCGCATGCTCAAAGTAATACCACATGTGCCTAAAGTTAGTTCTGAATATTTAGTTCCAAAACTGTGAAAACAGTGTGGTAGCTGATGATGTAGCAGCTGACCACAATTACATCGCACAGTCACGCACACCCAGCTCCTCCCCCTGGTATCCCTGCAACAGTTCTGTGGGTGGCCCTACATCAGATATGAAGTGAAGTTCATACTTGTTAGCTACATACTTGTAGCTATATTTAGGAATAAATGGACTGATTGATCACTCGTATTAAGCTAATAGGAACAAAAAAGGTAACCTTTTTATTTTTACGTAATAATCAAATTTCTGTCTGATTTAAGGTTTAAATTTTAGCGTTTTAGCTAAGTTTGAATTATTTATGCACAATGGCTCTCACACATTTGTGGTGAAACACATCACCAGTATATAATACATAGATTTACATATACAATAAGAGTGTCACTACAACAATAAAAGGAGTTTTAAATGTTAATTGACACTTGTTTTATAGGAAGTGTGTCATCACTACTGGCCTAACGGCAAAGGTATGATGGAAGACTATGGAAAACTATCAGTAAAATTTAAAGACCAGAAAGTCTTTAGTGACTATATAATGAGAAAGTTTGAGATTATAGAGAACCAGCCTCGCATGTCTGTAACATCAACTGAAACCAGTATCACTCAGTTTCACTACTTGAGGTGGCAGGAGGATGCTGCACCCAATTCTACTTCTGCCGTATTGGAGATTGCCAACCTGGTACAGAAGGTGCAGATGAGTACTGGAAACAAGCCTATTGTGGTCATGTGCAAGTACGTTCAAACACATTATTTATCAAGAAAATGTGACTGATTCAGTTAGTTAGAAATAGAGAAAATACCATAAAAATATTTTTAAAATACGTAAGTTAACCTTGACAATCAAACTAACTTATCTACAAACATTTTTGTCATGTAATATGTAGTGATGGAGTACGTAGGAGTGGCACTTTTATCACAATACATGCTCAGATGGAGAGGATGAAGTCTGAAGGAGTAATTGACGTCTTCCAGTTCATAAAATCTGTTCGCTTCCAGAGAGCTGGTCTAGTTGCAAATAAGGTGTGATAATACTGTCTATTTCACAAATTTTGACACTGCAAGCTAAGATTAATAGGATAATGCTATCATTAGGGCCTGTGGGATTGTGCTCAAAAATTTTAGAATTATTATTATTATTCTCTTCTTATTCCAATTAGGAATAAGTGAAATAATGATGACTGCCGTAACTATATTAAGTTGGTATGTTATGGAATGAATGAGTAAAAGAATCAGTCTCTCTTTCTGTTATACTGAATTACTCAATATAGAGGATTCCCTATATTGCTAGCCACTCTTTCAGTGACTTGAACATCCCCATAAAAATGTTCAAAAAATAGAGAAAACATACTCTGCTATAGCCGAAAAAAGTTTGAGAAACTGTTTAGCATAATTCTCCAGATGGCTTGCTGACTCTGAGCCTGAGCTGACAGCTTTCCCACTATTTAAAACTTTTTTTTAATTTTTGGAAGTATAATAACCGAATGGCTGACACAAACCCAGCTGCTTTAATCAAGTAATGAAGATCTACCTTATAACCACATTAGTAAATGTGTTTATAAGGGGTGCTATACTAAGTGCCACTTATTGGTTGTCAAGAGCCACTGGTAGTCAGAATGCCTAATGCTATGGAAGCTAGCACTACTTGGGGGAAGCTGAAGTATGTGAGCAATTCCACATTTGTTAGCTAAAATTGTACAAATAACTCTGGTCGTATTTTTGTAGCTGAGAGGCTGTGGTCAAGAGGTACTGATAACTCAAATAGTCTGAATGGCTTAAATTTGATGGTACAGAATCTACCATTACTGAAATAAGAAAGTAGCTAATTCTATATGTATTTGTTATAATTAATGGTCAACTGCTATATAATAGAATTCACTTTTGTCCATGAAGTAAGCATCTAAGGTAAACTACACCATTTAATAATGCTGTAGTTTGTGTAACCTATCTAGGCAGGCTCCTTGCCTTTTGTGCACAGGCACACCATGTGTTTTATATAACCTAACTAGGCGGGCTCGCTCGATACATGTGCTCAAGCATACCACTAGTATATTATATGTTAGGACGTACATGTGCCATTTTTGTACTTTGACCCTTGCATTTTTGTGTAAGTTCGGTGGTCAATCCCATCCCAAACTTCACTAAACAGAATCCTCTAGTTTATCGATCATTACCCATATCACCCTAGAAATTGAATGTTTATAATATCGTTTTGATTCTTTTGCGGGTGCTGTTAAAACGTGAAATCCTACTGGAGTTACATTTCTATTTGAGTTTATGGCAGTGGTAAGTCAATGTGCTCTTTGTCATAGTTATAAACCGTACACAACAGTATTTAATTAAAAAATTATTGTCCACTAAACTAACCACGAAAGTTAGTCTTGTGTAGGTATGTCCAGTTGTATGAAAGTATTGTGAGTTACAGCTACTACTTAGCTAAAGAATATTACAAAGAAAACGTTTAAATAGCACATATTGTTTTGTTGTTGCTGTTTTTTTTTTCAATTCAAATAGTTGCTGCAAGTGGTTACTATGGCATTGAAATACCTTTACCGTATAAATGCAATTAAAAAATTCAACCTTATTTTTAGTAGTTTTGAGAAGTTAAAACAATCATACAACAATAGTGTAGCTTTAGGTTTACTCGCCATTTGTGTTCAAGCACACCACTAGTTTAGATATATGTGTGGACATACGTACATCATTTTGTACTTTGACCCCAGAGTTATTGTGTTTGGTTCATGGTCTACCCCTTTCCATACCTCCAATAAACAGAATCTTTTTGTTTAGTGACCCGGTATTATTCAAGGATATTTACCCTTCGTATTAGGTCGTTCCTGAATGGCACAAGACACTTAGGTCTTAAAAACTTACTGTTATACTCAACACTGTGCAGTAATTATTTAATTAGAACTTCTTGTTTTTTAAGTCGCAAAATGTTATGCTGAATGGTTACTATGGTATTGAAACCCTTTTACCAGACATAATTATACAAAACTTGGCCTTTTTAGTAGCTGTGAGTACTTGTTGTCAAAAGCTACTGGTAACTGAAATAGTCGGAATGACATTAGATACTACAGAAAGTGCCAGTACTTGGGAAATTGATGTAAGGTATAGTTCTGTATAATGTTAGCTGAAGTATGTAATGGTAATAACGGCTACGTACTTAGCCATACTTTTAGAAATAGACTGATAGATCCTTTTAAAATGTTTCATTTGTGCACTGGCTCGCTCGCCCTTGTGCTCAAGTACATCACTAGTAATATAATGATGTATAAATACTATACTGTGATATTATTGGCTATGCTGCTATTTGATTATTGAAGTGAAGCAACTATTATATATTGTAAAATAATGTAAAGCTAATTCCCAAATATACGAGTAAATATTGAATATTTTTTGCTTGAATGTTACTACTACATTAGCAGTATGAGTTTTGTCATCGAGTACTGGCTGACTTCTTGGATGGATTTGACACTTACGCCAACTTCAAACAAATTATATAAAGCAAATTTTTTTTGAAATGCTGTATAGCTAATATATTGTTGTGAATATTAATAATAGTTCAATAGATTATAACTTTTATAATATTGTGTGGCTTTGCATTTGTAAAGACTTTTTTAACGTGACATTGGATTCCATTAATTTCTATCAATTTTATTAATACTTGTTTTCTGTTTTGAGTTTATTGTTGTTACTTTTGGAATAGAAGAACATTAATTGAAGAATAATATAGTTGAAAATAAAAAGAATAGTGAATATTGCAGGACTTGTAAAAAACAATTCTATACTTGAATGTTATTATGGTTCTGACAACACCTGGTACAGGATGATTGTTTTTGTCTATTATAGTATTTTGGTCCACATCATCATGCCCCCTCGGAATCTCTAGCATCAGTGGCATATGTAGGGGTGGGTTCATGGGGTTACTGGTAGCCCCCTTTCAAATGACTAATATTCATCTCATTGTAAAGCTTACGGCTAATATAATTCATGGTGGTCTCCTTTTACTGAAAAAAAGATCAAATATTTTTTGAAGCTTTTTTTTTTGATAGATCATAAAAGAATATAATAGTCATGTTATTAGTACTGTTCCATAATCACACTGTTATACTGACATGACGTCTTTATTAAATTTAGTTTGAACCATTCTCAATTAAAGGGGTCTAAAAATAAGCAAAGCTAAGATGTGAAGAAATCTCACTTGTCACTGGGGAATCAAACTCAGAACCCCTAGCTTTAGCCACCACTACTCTTTTACAAAATGATAATTGCAATTAATAAGGCATGTAATAGAAACTAAACAATGTACAAAGCTTTATGCATTTGGTAAGATTAATGATTAAAAATATTACAACTAGGTTATTGAGGCATTACAACGTTATTCCTAAGAAATAGACAGTTATTTGATATATTCCCACCTACCAGAGTGTTAGTGGCACAAACAGACACCCTGCAATTATGAGTACACTTACATTCTGCAGCATACCAAAGGTCATATCAGTGATTGTATTTACAGTTTAGTTTCCTCATCCATACTTCTATCTGCTATTAATGATCACACAAGCAATTCCATTATGAGGTCATTCTCTCTAAAAGTAATCCTCTGACCAGCCACTCTTTCTTCATATAAATGTGGTTTTAACATTTACTAATGTACACAAACTCACAAGGAACCAAATTTATTATCTCAGTGTGGTTCCTGCAATTTGTACACAGAACGGCTAGTGCAGCATCAGTTTCCAAATTTAGTAAAATATCTTGGTTAGAGAAGGCTGGATATTAGATCACACTGTATTTCCTTATCTTGTGTATGAACTTCAGTCTGAGTACTAGATAACAGGATTGCATAGCTAGAGATACGATGAATCTTATTATTTCTTATAATCTTACCTTGAATCGTGGCATTCTCCTCCTCTCTTTTAGAAGCAACTTGAATTGCCACAGCTGTGTGTTTTTTAAATGATATCTACTATATCATTGTACTTGCATTGCCACTACTCTTTGTGGTAGAATTCAGTTCACTTGGAGAGGCTTCTGAGATGATTGTTGATTAATAAATACAACACAAAGGCTACAAAATACTATTGATTATGCAAAGTTTGCATATAATTATAATTATTTTATTGTTATGTTATAATTGCTTTGGACAATAAGAAGGTGATGGGGGGTCTACCAGAAAATAGTGGATGAATAGCATTTGGTTTGATATTTTGCTGCATTGCTTTGGACAGAATAGGCATGGATTCACAGTTGCTCATGTAAAGTGGTCATAGAATGCTCATGAGGCCATCTCACTTATTCCTTTTCACTGCACTAGCAAATCCAATGTTACCCTAATCTGCCACTTTTGGAACTGAATATGGTTGGGACCACTTGGGAGTATAAATTTGCAAAAAGACAACAATGCTTCATAGTAATCAAAATTTCCATGTTCATAAAATTTGACTAGACTATGAAATACTTTTTGTAGTAAAAGACAGTGCCAAAAAAATATTGTAGCATTAATGATCGAAGAAAAAAGCTTTCATGGCATATTTTAGGTTTTCCCATGCCATAGTAGTCTAATTTACCCTTACCCATACAAAATATAAATGAAGGCCAGATTGTAAACAGTAAATGAAAAACATTAACTGATTTAAAGTTGTCCAAAAATGTATTGATCTCTTGCCCCAAGTTATGATTTGACTAATCAAAGAAGTTAACATTAATGAAATCAAAAAAAAAATGAACATACCAAAAAAAGTAACTAAAAGATTATTAAGAAATGTGAAAGAAGAGACAAGGACGGAAAAATACAAAATGAGACCACAAAAGAACTTGTTGCAAAAGAAGAAATCAACAATCATAGCTAATTATAACAATTGCATATTATAATAGTATAGGATAGTCAATTTAAGGAAAGGGGAAAAAAAAGGGTTATTTTCTTCCTGCAACAGATGCTCATGGAAGAAACTAAAGTATAGAAGATAGTTCTTTAAATGATTATTATTGTAAGAAAATAGTGTACCAAATTATACTCAGTGCGATTGTAAATTTACTATGTTATGACCTGAAGTAGACAGCTATAGTAAAAGCAATCAAACATGCTTGAAAGAAGGGTTAGTTCTCTCCACCATACAGCAGAGAACACACACAACAATGTATGCATTTGTATTATTACTAAATTTACTTGTTTGTGTATAACTATGTGTTAGTTTATGTTTCTCATCGTTCTTACTTGTACAAACCATTTTCAATTTTCAGTTTAATGTAATTAACTTAGCATTTCCCAATTTAGCATTTCCCAACTTGATAAAATCCATTTTCACATTTTTCACTCATTCAATCTTATATTAACATTTGTTACTTGTACTCATGTTCCAATTAATTTATTTATGATTCACCTTATGTGGCTGCCTTACAGTGTCTGAGTCAGTCTATTCTTTATTCACTCAAAACTGTAATCAGAACTATACCCTAGTTAGCTGGAGCAATATAATCCCTGGGAAAGATTTGATTTTGGTGGCAGTAAACCTCACCTGGCGGCTTAAATTTTATCAACTCTGCTAGCTAGGCAGACAATACTGGTGACTTCAGGCTGGGTTGTCATCTTAACTAGACTACTCCACTCACTCCAGTCACCACTCACATATCTAAAATATTAGCCACCAGTTAAGATTATATAACTTAAAGAAATGAATTGAAGGTATATTACAAGTTACAACTAAACTGTGTATAGATAAGAATTAATATAGAGTCTATCTTGTATAGAATCACTCACCATTATGATATAAAGTTAAAATAATCAATTAATATATTTAAATATACATTTATATATTTTTATTTAATTATTGTCTTGTGCGCTTTCATATTGTTTTGTTATTTTATAATCGCATAATAATAATTAATATTTTTGATGCTGTTACTTTATTGCTTTATTCCCCCTACTTTTTCTATTGTCCTCTATTTCTATCCAATACAGTCAACATTGTCTCCATTCTACAAGCAAAATACCTTTTGTGAAAATTATATCTTTGAACTGAAAAGAAAATTAGTCTGAAAAGTCTTTGTACTGAACGACTACGAAGAAGTAAAAAAAAAAAAAAAAAATTATAAAACGTGTGATTATATCTCTCTATAGCTATATAATAATCTCGTACTTTCTTATAAATCCTAGAAGTACACGTAATGAATAATTGAAAATTTAGCTCGAATCATTTTTTCTCCGTTTATCACCATTTCCGCAAGAAAAAGTGAAAGGGGATCGAAAATGCCTAAGAGTGGCTCCCCAGCATTGGGCAGGTACTATACAAAGGACATGTTCGTCTTAACTTCGATTTTGACATTCTGTAGACTTCTTTTGATACTTTCTTATGCAAACGGTCAAGGTAAGATTTTACTACTACTACTGCTCGTGCTATTAATCCCGAATAGCACGGTTACCCGTGCTATTACTCATACAAACAGTACGTATAATAGCAGATGACAATAACTACTAGCTTCTCGATGTGATTTGAGATTGAGATGACAATAACTACTAGCTTCTCGATGTGATTTGAGATTGCGCGCAAAAAATGAGTAAAGCATGGTACGTACAGTTATTATCCCTGAGCGCGCATGCGCGAGAGGGTTATAGGTTATCCTGTCTGTTTGTCTGTTGCGCTCCTATTTTGGAGATTACTGACAATTAACTACTGATTTAGATATGAACTTACTCATAATACCTTTTATTGTGCTACTTTTTTATTTCGGGCTGATTCTTGAGAAGTCGCAAAGCATCAGCTCGGCGCAGGTATCAAATTTTGTGGGTAAATAATTTCTTGCAGCCAGCTATGTAGTTTGCTTCATGCACTGGGAAGTTAACGGAGTTGAAAGAAGGGAAGTTAGCGGAGTTGAAGAACAGGTGAGTATTTCAAGTTAGTTTAGTACTTCTCTTATGAAGACAGCGTATCCATGTACCATTTTCATTGCTCGAGCCATATTAACGCCTCAATAAAATAGCTAACAGATTCCTCTTTCTTTTGGAAGGAGATTAATTTCAATAGCGCTGAGAGTTCGCACCTTTTTGTGCTTCATTTGGAAAGGGATCGCTTTCTTGCACCTGCAGTCTGTCAGTGAAGGGGTGTGGTACGCCCGTTTTCTGTCTTCCTTTGGTACGCAGCAATATATATATTTGAAGTTAATGCTCTCGTTCTAAAAGCTTGCTGAAAAATGTCACATAAAAGGCATTTTTTATTGTTGTTATTAATTCAAGTGCTTCTTCATGGCTATGCAAATTGTCAAAGTAAGTTGACTAGCTAGCTTAATGCATGTTGTCGTTAGTTGTAAGGCCTAGTTCGGCCACAAATTATATCTATAGTATGAATACAGAGCAGCACAAGTAATTGAAGAGCACACACAATATGCAATAGATTTTATCAACTTACCAAAGCCAATGTAGAGTAATATTATAACATAGCACAAAAAGAAAACCAATTGTATACTGCTACAACAAAGATCTGAAGTTAGTAATTTGAACGAAGAACACTAATCTCATGTAATTACTGGTTTCCCATTTAGGCCACAGGATGGAAATATCCTCAACCCTCTTACACATACAATTTCACCACAAACCTCACTTACAATACAATAAAGTTTATATCAGCATTTTCCACATTGTATTTGGACTTGGAAAAAACATGAACTCATTGGTATGGGGAAAAGGATGAAAATATTAAAATAACACCGAAGTATGTTTTCTTGATAAAAGGAACATTTTCCAAGAGTATATTAAAAATTTCTTCACAAAATTAAAGTAGTCAACTGCATAGCAAATTAGCTAAATGTCAAATACCGTGCTTTATGACTGCACACCCTACTGGAAAGAGAAGATTCTGTGACCCGTGTCTATTTGTTTTCACAGCTATGAGTTGTAAATGCACATTGAACTTTATGGATAAGAAACAAGAAATTTTCCTGCTGTGGCCTTAGCTTTTAAAAAAACAATAGTGTCTCGGTTGATGCATTTATTTTACTTAAAGATAAAAGGGAAATAATATGTGTTCTGACAAATTATTAGCAAAATACTATTGAAGTCTAAGCCTATCAGTTCTAAAAGAAAAAAAAGTATTTCAGTTTAGACTACCCACTTAAACTAAACTATTTATTTTATATAGACTCATGGTGTCACTGTGAAACTTTATACTAGCACCAAACATGACATGGAATATGAAAACAACATTGCTTGTTCACAATTTTAGCTTATTTTGTCACTGATGTTTTCCTATTAGTGATAACATGACTTATTTCTTTCAGTATACCACTTTAGCATCAGAAAATGGTCAAATCGATCATGTGATAGTGCAGGTTATGCAATAACCCACATAACATGTTTAATCTTAGTTTTGAATCAAAATTATCTAAATATTTGTGCATTGCTTTTATTTTTTTTGTGGTTGAGTTGAAGTTATTGCTGAAGCAAATAAGTTTAATTATAACATGAGTGATGTTATAGATTTGTTCACTCTATAGTCAAAGATGAAGCAAAATTTTCTGGAATACAACTTAGCTAGATGCCGAGTTTAATAATTGTACCTTAAAGTGTTCAGCATACAAATGCCAGAGAGACAGTTTAAAGATGATGGGTAATTTTTTTAATTGATCAGCATTATTGTGTTTCCATGAAAACCTGTGGTTTTCTTAATACAGTTTGAAAGTAAAATTAAATAACTTTCTCATGATAAATACATTATGTATGACAAAACTTAATCTTTTGTGAGTAATTTGAGATTTTAGTTAATAGTTAAAAAAAATCAACAATTTTGTCTCCATAATTTACCCCTTAAAAAGTTGTCTCATTGGAAAAAAATGTTGTAAAAATACGATCATTTGAAAGCACTCACTATGAACTGTACTTTTATCCTAATGTTATCTCATTATTAATTCTGACATTAATTAGGTTTATCATTCAGTATTGGATCCACAATGCTCAGTGAAGGAGATATTGTTAACATAGCTGACATTGGAGAATTTAATTCTAATCGTTCTAATCCTGGTAATGCTTTAGTTTGCAACACAGCTAATGTCAACATGTGCTGCTGTAGAGGTGGAGATTCGAGTAGTGGTCAACCCATTGGAAACTGGTTTTTCCCTAATGGGAGTCGTGTGCCTTATTTAAGGAATATCTCATCACCAATGAACACTCTTTACACTGTTGTTTATATTCATCAAGTTCGTCTGGTTAGAGAAGGTTCTCCAAATGTACCACTAGGAAACTATACTTGCAGAGTACCAACTAATAACCGTACAGAAGTCAGGGGAATTATTACATTAATATATGGTAAGACTGTATGACAATTTACAAGAAACGCTAAAAGGAAATGTCCACCATTTGTTGTTGTGTTTGTCATTAATTGGAATCGGAATACAATGGGCATACTTAAGTCATATCTATAGTGTTGTACTTTAATGCAATTAGTGATAGACTGAACTACCATAAAGTTGTAATAATGTTATAAGTGAGTCCTATGTACAGTACTTTAGATTTACTTTCACAGTATAGATACAAGTATTTAATTGTAAAATAACCTTAACAAATTGGAGCTTAGCTCCTTATAAAAAGAAATAAAATTGCACCTAGATGATTTTATTAGCATGTTGTTTATTATTTATTATTCCAATTGTGCTGTTAGGTAATAATTGAAAACAGGACTATAATATCTCTGTATTGTAATTTTTGAATGTTTCATCTCCCACGTCACATGCTAAACATAGTGAACTTTATCATGTAATGTTAATAAAATAAACGTAAAAATGAAAAAATTAAGGGATTTAGTGTTGCTTAAACTATTATTGGATCTATGAAAGTCATTGCTCGAATTAAGTTAATACATAAAGTAAATAACCTCGTCCTTGTCTTAAGAAGTCAAGTCCAGTAGCCAACAGTTTCAATCACAGTGTCACCACAATTAAGACTGGAATATCTATGGCAAATAGAAAATGGTCATTTATAGACATTGCCCACTTGTGTCTACCAGTATATGTACAATTTCTGTGACAGTGATTGTGTAATTTTCGTTATCATGATGTGTTATTTTTATTTTCACTAATATAAATGAAACATAAATTGGGATGTGTGTTTGACAAGTGTGAACAAAACCGGCCACAATGTACTAGATTAAACTGTATATTTTCCAATGTGCTAATATTAGTGGATCCTTAAAAGTCGCTATTACACATATCAATTAATAGTCAGTCATGTGTTATAAATAATATAATGTTATAGAAATACCTTTGTAAAAATAATTTTTTTTGTTAGTTTGTTTTAATTCTAAATGTTAAAATTATATTACTCAATATGTAAATTCAATTATTAGATTGACACATATTAACCAAGTAGTGTTCTAGTCCTTCTTTCCACTGTCTCACTAATTATGAAAATAGTAGATTAGATCATGAGAAATGTAAAATACTGCCATAACCAATGCTTTAGATTATAACAATAATAGTAGATACCAGTTTTGAATGTACTTGTACTGGTTAGAAATTCTCATTTAAAAAGCTGTTTTGAAAGCTGTTATCATCCCTTGGTGAGATGAGTAAATCAAAATATATAACTATAATTAAGGATGCAAGTTTTTCCAATTTGTATCAAGTAAAAGTTATTCTTGTTAGAAGATTTGTTATGAATTTTCAGAAAGTCTTTTATTACTTGATACAACTATAACAGTATTCCCATATGTATTATTCACGATAAAGTCACTCTGTGTTGTATTGTCTTTCCCTTTATCATTTAATAATATTCCTGAAGTTCCTATGGTTACGTCTGTCACAATTACTCCTGACAATCCCTCCGTTCCTGCTGGTTCAATGGTTTCACTTACTTGTGAGGCGACTGTGTCTGGTGGTGTGTCCCCAAATTATACGTGGACAACTACTGGATCAGGATCAAGTGGACTTCTATCTGGTACAGAAAATCAAGCTGTAATCTCGGGTAGAGTCAGAGAATCTGATGCTGGAACTTACACTTGTCAGGCTTCTGTCATGGAATCTAGCCAAAGCACTTCTGTTATGCTCACAGTTACAAGTATGTTGCCAAGCAATAACATTTCAATGAATATTATTACTTTAAACTAAAATAAAGGATCTTCAATTTCTGTCTCTGTCACTCCAAATGGGACACCAGTTGTTCTCCAAAGATACACACTGACTTGCACTATTAATGCATCAGATACTCTGGAATTAATGCAAATATCATATCGATGGAGAAAGAATAGCAATACCATTAAAAATGCTAATAATGCAGAGTTTGTATTTAGCCAGTTGGCATCTCCTGACAATGGCACAATGTACAACTGTCAAGTTATGGCCTCGTCTAACTATTTGACTGGCACTGTAGATGTAAGTAGTTCACCTCACACAATTTCAGTTACATGTAAGTTACACGATAAAGAGATATGTTCTACTAAAATTCTTTTTATAATTGTACACATCATAAACCATGCAATTACATAGATGCTGTTTTTTCTACTCCAACTAAATTTATGAATTCTACTGTTGAAAGTACACAAATAACACTGACCTGGACATCATCATCCACAGATTTTGTTAATACTTATACTGTCAGTTATACAAGAATCTTAGGATGTTCAGCAGCTCCTCCGGGTAGTGAAACTACCAATAAAACTTCTCTAACTATTACTGGTCTACAAGAAAACATTAGATATCAGTTTAGACTGACAGCTACTAATAGTGCTGGTACTTCTACACCTGAAGCAGTATATGAATACACTATGCCATCAACCTGTAAGAATGATTGTTATTATTATGTCAGTAATTAGTCATCCTATTATAATGTAGTACCTTCAGAAGCTCCACCCCAATTAATGCAACAACATGTAGGTACCACTACTTTCACAACTACATGGGGCCGTGAATCTTGTCTGTCACGAAATGGACCAAATGGATATTATTCAGTTAGATACAATGATACAGGATCAACTTCAATACTACAAACATCAAATGTAGATATTAATGGAAGAACATTCACTGCCAACTCACTAACTCCTGCCAAATCCTATACATTTGAAGTGGCATTCACTAACTCTATAGGACTTGGCCCTTTTTCTACTTTGACAATAACAACCTTAGGATATAACTGTATGTAAGTCATTGTTAAGATGATGACATCTGAACATGCAGAAAACCTAAATTACAAGGAAGTATCTAGCTATATTACTATGATCAGATCATATTACTTTATAATAAAATATTAAATTATTAGATCATGCATATCTCAATGGTGTGGCTTATCCTACAAACAGTCTCGTGAATTTATCAGATATTGGACTAGATAACAACCTACTAACTTGCTATACAGATCTTATAACTTGTTGCAGAGATGAGGACAATCCAAGTGGTAGATCCATGGGAAGCTGGCAATACCCAAATAATTCTTTCATAATAAGTCGACATAATGCTGACTCTCATATATTTTCTAGAAGTAGAAGTAAACAAGCAGTGATTCTGCATCGTGGCATCAATGCTCTCGAACCTTCGGGAATATACACATGTAACATCCCTAATATGGATGAACGAAATCCAAAATTATATTATGGAATATATAATGATGGAGAAGGTATACATAACTATATTACTTTCATTTTGCCTCAGAAATTTTTTCTTCAAACTTTAAGAATACATAAGACTGATTATAGTTGTTTTATGCATGCATGATTATAGCAATATTATTAATTTGATGAATAATGACTGAAGTACATTACAGGCTTTACCTTTAGCAATGTTGTAACAATAGGCTTAATATCTAACAATACCTTTCATTTTATTATTCAATACTGGTTATTAGATTATTCTTGCACTGAGCAAGTTGTGTGGTAATGTCTAATCAAATAATTACGTTTTTACTGGCTTGAAAAGTACTGCATTGAGGTCTTCATAGCATTACACAAAATTATTGATTGCTGACAAAGCAAATTATGTTGACCTAAGCTATTTTTGGGCGCAAATTACAAAAGAAATATTACTTAATAAAAATGGCTGATTTTATAAGTACTTTAAAATCATACATTAAATTACCATTAGTGTCTCTCTAATAATGTGTACAGATATTGTTGTAAAGTTTATTATCCTCACAATTTTAGTTGCTTGGAGTAGCTTCTTCTTTTTATAACATTCTCCTATATTCCTACAAGAAAATGTATTAATGAAAGAAATTATAATAGTACTGTTAAATGTAACGTAAAAATGACCAAAGATAGGTTCAAATAGAGCTACTTTGTTACCAAGTCTATTCCTTAGCAGGCAATGAATAACTCCCAACATTATTTTTTGTATCATAGGATTGCTAGATATTATACAGAACATCACATACGACACTACAACTGGTATTGTGACTTGTGTGTCTGCTGGAGGTCCTGTCACTAATCTAACTTGGAATAGAAGTGGAGGATCTTACGAACAGAGTAAAATAATAGTGGATACTGTCAGTGCCACTTACCACAACCTTCTATACATATCTAGTAATACACTATCAGATTACACTGGGATCTTCAACTGCACTGTTAGTAACAGTAGAGGGAATACATCAAAAAGCAGTAATGAATATACATGTAAGATTATTGAAAAGTTTTATAACATTTTAAAATTATATTAATTATCATTAATTAGCTGTAGGTCTCTCTGGAAATAAATCTGTTTATGAAGTTGGATCTTCTGCTAATGTAATTTGTTATAGTAACCTCACAGTAGTCTCTATGCAATGGATCACTGTGGATTCCAATGTTTTATATTCCACTCAGACTACAAAGTATAATAAAATTGCTTTAAATGTGGAAAAACTGTTATTAAGGGATAATGAGACAACATTTACATGTAATATAATTAATCTCTTACCAACAAAAGTAACCAAGATGAGCAACATTAAATTTCATATCATCATTTCACAAATGAGTGAGTTAATGTATAATTCAATCATTGAGTTTTATGTAATTAGCTAAAAGAAAAAAATCTACGATATAGCTCAAACTTAGATCAAGATAGCTCAAACTTAGATCAAGATAGCTCAAACTTAGATCAAGTTTCTTTGCACTGCAATCAATTACGTGATAGTTCGATAATTGATGATTTATTTATTGCTTCTTTAGGTACACCTGATGGAACTCAAGCAGAAACAATTGGCATTATTGTAACAGTCATAGTCCTTATATTGATTGGAGCAATTATTGTAATTGGAGTTCTACTTTCAATTAGGTACTTAATTATATGTTTTTAGTAATGTAAATATTAATATTAGTGTATTAGGAGTCGACGAAAAATCTTTTCTCCCAAAAACGATGTAATATTGCCTTCTAAAGAAGAACATAGACCATTAGATATGAAATTAACATCAAAAAGTATTCAGAAAATTAGCATTCAGCTAGACACAAACTCAGAACAGTGTGTGGAGGAGCCTTATGAGAACACAACATTTATAGGTATGTACAAGCATATGAATTAAAAATAATACATTATTTCAATATGCTGTAGTTCAAGATTGCTTAAAACAAGTTCCACTAGATGAGTTCAGTGCTCACGTTGCACGGATGCATTCTGACCGAGACAAGTTGTTTGAAATGGAGTATAAAGTGAGAAAACTATGACTTATTGTAACTGATATGATTGTAAATGTAAATTAGTCTATAGACAAATCACCTCAAGTTGAATTCAGTTCTGCTGTTATTCCTGAGAATCGAGCAAAAAACAGATTTGGTAACATCTATCCATGTATGTGCTACGATTACAAATTTGATAGTGTGTTAGATGTTTTAACAAACTTAACAATACAAGTGGCTAATAATGACACATTTGCATATGTAAATTTTACATTGATTTTCAATAACTCAGTTGTAATTTGTAACCTCATTTATATTATTATTCATTCGATTGAGTATAACGGTTTAAATACTTACTAGGTAACAATAAAAATCTACTCGAATGGCATACTTTATGTAGATGAGATAAAAAAACAAGCTATAAACTATGCAGTATACTTGGAAATAGTAGACTTGTTGACCTATATATTATATTATACTGATGAACATACATATAATTATAATAATATACATTTGATTCAGATGACTTTAATCGTGTGGTATTGAGTGAAATACCAGATGTGGAATACTCAAACTATATCAATGCCAGCTATGTAGATGTAAGTACATATTTGTAATAAATAATTTTGATGCTTAACGGTTGTACATTATATTGTAGGGTTGTGGGAGAAGTAAAGTTTACATAGCAGCTCAAGGTAACATTTTGCGTGAATATTACTACATAATGAATTTTAAATTATGGTATAAAAATGAAACAGCAATGGTATTAATAAATAGACATTGGGATTTGCAGAACTATGATGATAGATGATAAATAAATACATTTACTTCAGTAGCAATTATATTGAAAATATAAAGACAAGATTTTAATATTAGCTCATTTACTACATGTAATTTGCATTTCATCTCGATACTATAATATGATGAAAATAATAGTTTAACATTAAATGTACATTAGATGTACAAGTAACAAAAATATATTTACTGCTAATTTTTATCTATATATTGAGAAATGTAT